>Ga0209367_1005008_pt1 | contig 18367 bp, 8 predicted proteins | sample WorMetLIZISLAND2_FD_187412 | JGI IMG/M metagenome (GOLD analysis project Ga0209367, IMG submission 187412) | Marine gutless worms symbiont microbial communities from Max Planck institute for Marine Microbiology, Germany - Olavius geniculatus... ... | reverse complement strand
CATTAGTTCGTATTGCACTACTGACGTTTATGGTCATCCAAGGTCAATGATTTTCATGTCATTTGAAAACTTGAATGCCAATATGTGACTTCCTATTAGTGATTGATAGTATCCCTGGCCCTATCTCTCACCGTTTCCGAGATAAGGCCACTTATAGCTTGAAACTTTCCATTAAAAACTGCGGCCAAATCGCTGCAGATGGAGACATGGTTACTATTGATAGTCTATGGGAAGTTGCCAGCGCCCTATCCGATGGTACCATCGCCGACCTTCTACGACTTACCGTTTAGCTACAATACCACACGGTTGGCATATTATAGTGCGCTATGACCTTCATTTCATGCAAGGCCAATGAATTTCCTGTCACTTGAAAGCCAATGTGCGATTTCCTATTAGTCATCAATAACAACCTAGGCCCTATCTCGCACCGTTTAACCACAATACATCCGTGACAGAAGACCGACAGAGAGACTGACAGACAGACGAAAATCGTGCCATAGACGTGCTATACACCTAGCTGTAGCACGTAAAAACCACGACCTATGTTGTTGGTGCATAAGTGATGCATATGTTGTAGGGCCTAAATATTGTTTTGCATTAAGTTTTTGCTTGATTTTTCTTGTAGGCCTACTGCATGACTTCCAGATTTTGTACACTGACGTCCAAATTTTTTTGCTTGGAAGTCATGACGTCCTGAAAATTCAGGTCTATTGAAAACCCTGGTATGAACAAGTAAAAAATGTGTGTAATTTCGCGTTAAAATGCTAAGCCGTTGTTTAGAAAATGGCAAACGACTTGAAAAAAATACTTATTGTTGCACCCTATATATCGATCATTCGACACACACTACTTAGTATAAGTGAATGATGATGCTATTTTGTAATTGTGCTTGCAGAATGATTTTGTGAGTAATTCTGCTAAAGCAAAAACAATTCACAATAACACATAACGCTCGTTGCTTACGAATGTAATTAAAGTGCACTGAAAATTGGATTCTGGTGCGAATGAATGTAGGCTAACACGATGCACTTACTTTATGCAGATGACGTATACCGGGTGGCGCAAAAAACGTCTTGAACATTTGCATGCACTATTCACCCGACCAGTCGAAATGAATCAGTGCAAAAGCATATATGTAATGACCAAACATCTTCGAATACATGGAATTTTCTCCTAAAACACTTCTGTATTAGCCGTGATACGAACAAAATAGTGTCACACGCCGTAAAACAATTTTTGCAAGCAGTTCATCATTTGCGTTGCCGCTTATACGCAGGCTACGCCAAAACATCACAGTAGGCCGAATCAGTCAACTGATCAGCAGCAAATGTGCTGAAGAGGTTCTCCATTCTTATTTGCTACTGCTGCTAGACGCTTTTTCCACTGCTTTATGGCTTTTCTGATTCTGGTTGTTTGACGTCGGCATCATGCTATTTGTCTCTGATGACATTCTGAAGATCTTTGAGGTTTGAAAAATGATTTACGCCTTTCTTCATAAACATTGACAAGTTCTTGCAAGGTATCCCAAACTAAAAAATGAGAGGGGATTCAAATCCGTTGAATTCGGTGTACATTTTTGTAAACTGACAAAATCGGGCGTTTTGTGTCGAAGGAAATTTGAGTTGCTTTGATGCGGTGTGATGGAACGCAGTCTTTACATAAATGGATTTTTAACTCGTCTTACGTCATTAAGCTGCATTCAGTAGTGTCAATAGTAAGGTCATTGAAATTTATAATTAAGTAAGAGTACATATTGATCTACAAATGTGCCAAAAAAAAATTATCTCTATCAAGTATACGCGCCCTCATAGTTACGCAGACTTCGGGACGTTCTTTTAGCGCCACCCGGTATTATAGTAGAGAGAAGATAGACAGATTATGTTTACTATATTTGGATAAGGTATATAACTTTACGTTACTGCTACTGTCACTGCCGTCTTGCATGTCATTAAAAAGTTGCAGCAAAGTATTGTAACGGTTTAACGCTGTCTTTTAGCGAGCTAGAATGCGTTTAAAACAGTTAGCCTATTCCGCGTCCAGTAGAGCTATATATAGCAACACAAGCACAGAAGTGCAAGAATGAGTTTCTAATTGTCAGCAGAGGCGTTCGAGGCCAGACCAGATCTCTCGACTCGGCGCTATTTCGGCATCTTGTCGTCGGACGTACATCGTGACTAGATTCTGAACGTGCGAGCGTCGTTAGCGCCTTCCCTTAACACTTGCCTTGTCGCACGGGCCCATGGTGGCGTTTTTGTAATTGGGTATAGGGACACTAGACAAAGTCCAGCGCAAAACAGTGCACGACATTGTGTGAAAGCACACCTTTGAAGTGCGACATCAAAGTGCAAAAATCTGTTTTAATATCTGTTTGAAGAAGTGGAATTTGGTCTATAATTTGTATAAGAAAAATTTAGAATAGCTTGATTCTGTGAATACGTCATAGGAGAAAAGAGCAAAAATGCACGCTTTCCGCGCACGACGGCCCGTACACACTCGTATGTACGCCGGACTAATTGAGCAGTCCTTAACAGATCGCTTGTGATGTGCGGTTTAGACGCAGACAAACCTTTACCATAAACCTCCTAGAGACAAAACCCTCTTTGCGACCCACTCCATACGACAAATCTCTTTCTACATGTGAACATTTGGTGTATGCAATTTTTAAACTTTTTTCGTCATTAGTTTACACATCAAAAACTCAACCAACATCTTCGTTTTTATTGCAGACAAATTTTAAAAAGAAGTAAATCGAGCACAGTTATGTGACTGTACACTTGAATGTAAAAGGTTTGCTAAACTCGAGCTGCTAATGCTGATATAAGAGTACAGAAGTTTTTTACGTGATTGTTTTGGCGCACCATGTACAGGGTGGGCCAAAGGTAGTGTAATGACACACTTAGGGTGTGGTAGGATTTATAGTGAGAGTTTTATTGCAAATTGTCTCCTGATTCTGACAGTAGAAGAATTTTGAAAATCGGTTAATATTTGGTGAAGTAATGAGGTATACAAAAACTGTGCCATTTTTTGGCCCACCCTGTACAGGTGTATTACTACGAGTATTCCACAAAAGTTTGCTAGAACTCGCAGCAAGTTGTACGATGCCGATCTACATGTATATTAAATCGAAGGCCTACAACAAATTCAAACAGGTCAACACGTTGTAGGCCACTATGCTGCTTGTTGTACGACTTGTTGTCTAACAGATCCACAACAAGTCGAAGTAATGGAGTTTAAGCTAATAGGGTTTACTGATCTCGTGGGCTTTTGGAGAACGCGCTTGTCGTCAGTGAAGGGGCTTTTTGGCAGAAAAGTGAGTGAGTGAGTGAGTAGTTTCGTAACGGCACATCGGCACAAAATATGCCATTCAGGGGGATTGGTTTGCCGCAGTGGAGTTTTTGTCGGACACAGGCAGCGCGCCGCTGCGTGCGTCCGTCCGCGCGAAGTATTACGCACGGGAAGTGGACGCTCAACAGTGCGGACAAGTGGCAGATGGACGGACAGGTAGACATGATGCTATGATAATGATGATGATGATGTTTGGCTTGCGAGCTGCTGTGATGGTGTGGTTGGTGTATGTCGGTCTTCGACCACTCGCTCTGCAGGCCGCTGACGCCAGGGACCACTGCAAACAGGTACGATCGGATACGATGCAAGATTTGCACTTGAAAAATGACAGAAACAACTGAAAGTACTGAAAATGTTTTAAATGACAATAAAATGCGAAAAAAACAAAATAGAAATACTGTTATGCAAAACACAAAAAGTCAAAAACAGAAGGTTATGGAAAAACTAGAAACCCGAGATAAAAAAAAATAAGAAGAAAAAAAATAACGATAACTGAAACTAAAAAAGACTGAAATGAGAAAAGAAACCGTAAGCAAGCTAGTCCACATATCCGGGAAGTCAGTCCAAAAAGGTGCCAGATGTCCATTGAAGGTAGGATTTGAAAAAAGAGAAACGTTTTGAAATTGAAAAAAAAGAATGAGATGATGGATGACAAAAGTGGTGATGATGACACTGGTGAAGTGAGATGATCATGGAGGGGTGATGAATCAGAAATAGACAGATCAAGACGACGTGGCTGACAAAGCAGTGAGGAAGTTGATTTCGGAGGGCAGGTGATGCATAGTAAAAAGAACGACTAGTATTTTTATGGAGGAGTGAGTAGATGGACGAAAAAAGAGTGACGACAGATGAGGATCGAGTATTGTTGGCTAATTCACACTTGCGACGCCGACGCGATTCAACTCATTTCAACTGTTGAGTTGAGTTGCGTCGGCGTTGTAGGTGTGAACTGACCATTACACTCCACATTCACGCAGTGATGTTATAGGGTGTTTACACGATCGAGCAAATGTTGAGCAGACGTCGAGCAATTAGCACGTGTATTTTGAATACATTTGCTCGACGTTTGCTCGATCGTGTAAACACCCTATTAGCGAGCAGAATAATATCGAGAGCGAAAACAAAAACAGTGAAACAGTAAAGTTTAACATGCAATATTCGACATAACAAGTGCCATAAACTGATTTTCATTATGAAACGAAACGCGCAATTACGTAGGCTTGTATTGGTGTTATTCGGCATCAGACTATTAATGTATCAGCACCAATTTTGAGAATTTACATTGTGCAGTAAAATGTATTTCGTAAAATTTGCATAAGCATAATGACTGGCATGTTTATTATAGAGCCCTATTTTGGCAATTTTTTCCAGGATAAAAAACCCAATTGACGTGAAACTTATTGCATAAATTCCCCAAGTACGAGAAACTAGGTTTATGATAAAGATGTCAAAAGTCAAGCTAAGCTCAGATACTAAAAACTGTACAGTAGCCTGGCCTATGGCGCCTACTATGCTTTTCCCCAAATCTGTCTACCATATCAGTAGCATACTGTAAACTAACACTGAAAAACAAGAAATTTAAGCTAATGCTCACGAGACGCGCGAAAACCTATAGCAGTTCCTGTTCGCAAATTGTCTTAGTTTATCTCCAGTCATTTCGTCGAGGCCAAAAATCCCCAAAATAAACAAAACCCCTTATTTTTGGAGTTCAGGGTTTTTTGAAGTCATCGATTTTAATACGACTAAAAAGCTCGTCACAGTGCTTGTTGTGATAAGCAGCATGTCCATGTCTATCTGCAACCGTTTTCGCGAAAGACTGGCCAACAACGGTAACATAACGACTTTTACGGGGGTACCGCTCTTCGATGCCCGCTCTTTGATGCCCTCGTGCGCAGGTTTTCTTGAACGTAGAAAATCGAGACTTGGATTATCGAAATCTACGTTCAGAGCTTAAAATTTCGTACACAGCTTGTCCTTGTCTATCTCAATCGATTTCGGTGCAATTTGCTCTTGAATTATCTCACAGCCCAAAATCGCCAAAAATCTATAAAAAACCTCTATTTTGGTGTTGAAAGTCATCCAAGATCAATGCTCTCGGTGCCAATCGAAAGCGCGTGTACGACTTCCTATTAGTGATTAATAGTATAGGCCCTATCTTGCACCGTTTTTGAGATACAGCGATTTATTGGCTGAAATCGCAATTTTTTATTTCCCTCTTATTTAGCGCCTTCGCTCAGTGTGACCCCTTTCAAATTTATGGAAACGCTTTACGGTTCCTAAAACTAGAGTCTTCTCGCCAGCCAACGGTGAAGATTTTGTCATCCTAGCTTGCACCGTTTTTGATTGATCCACTCGTGTGATGAACGGACGGACAGACGTACGGACAGAATTGCGATGGCTAAGACGCACTGAAGGCAGTACTTGCTTTCGCGCGTAAAAACTGTTGTCAAGCAGAAATAGACGTAAGCATCGGCCTAACCAACAGGTCCGCCCGATTTAGAGGTCTGCATTATATCAAGCAGCTGCCTTTAAGCCTATGTACAGTTAATTAATAAAGTTTAGAGTCAATTTATACTATAGTTTACGCCAGCTCTATCACGCTTAACACGCGTGAACGTCACGAAAGAGTAAATAATATTTTCGTTGTTTTCTTCTGACAGACACCGATCGACATCCGAGACTGGGCTGGAGTTCGAACTGATCAGATATCCGGCAGTCGCATTCAATACTTTCCATTTCCTGGCAGCTTCACTATCGCACCGGGGTAAATTTTGCAACAATTCGATTGTCTTTCATTTATTGACGAGTTATGTTTTAATTTGCCACAAAACTGCTTGTCTTAAATTAATGCAGTTAAAAATTTTTAGTGCAAAATAGTGTCTATTGGCCTTTTATAAAAATATTTTTAATATTTTTTTTTCAAATAACAAATCTCATTTTCTGCAAAGTATTAAACTTATTCAAATGTAGGCATGACTGGAAATTAATTAGGCCTATAGGCCTACAGTACTACTTATCGTGATATCTCTGAATCAATCATAATGTCAGATTTCCAAATCTAATTCACATCTAATGCACACTTTAATCGTCTCCCGTTCCAGTCGTATTAGCAGTGTAGCCATTTTTGGTTATTTTGTTTATATAAAATGTACAGTAGGATGACGCAAAACAAATGCTGGTTTAAGGATACCGCGATGCATGAAATGGGACAAAAATAGACTACGATTAGCAAGCATAAAAATTCAAAGAAGTCCGCAGTGGCTGACGGTGAGCTCCAACAATTACGTGTAGGCTTATGGTAGAAAAAGTTGTGAAACTAGTAACCTATATTTTATGCCCGATGTGAAAGAATGGATGACGAATACGTTGCGTGCGTATAGCATGAGCACACGTAGTCGCTGAAGCACGAATTGCAACATCAGAAATCATCGACTTATCGCATGTGTTACACAATTGCCTGCCTTCTCATTTATTCATCACGCAATGCTTTGCTTTAAAAAATTATTTCCATTGTAAATCTCCAAGTAGAGTAATTTGTTTTCGTTTAGTTTCATTTCTTTTTCCCACGCAAACTAGGCGCCCCAGCTTAGGCTAACTATCGTGCTTGATAAACTGTGTTCCTTGTCTTCCTGATAAAATACCGCTGTTTATTGAAATCATTATTATTATCTCCTACTTGTATCACTTATTTAGCATTTAAACTGAAAAATAGCTGCGATATTATTCAAGCCTTTGTTTAATAGAATCTTTAACAGCACGGCTAGTAAGTTCTTGATATGTTGCTGGCTACGTCTTGCAGGCACAGCCTGTACGTTGAGTTTCGGACGCATTCTGCCTCCGGACTGATATTTCTGGCCGAGAATTCCGACATGGCGGACATGGTGAGCGCGTACCTACGCAAGGGTCAGCTGGCGTTCGCAAGACGCTGTCGATCCGGTCGAGCGTTTGAAGTCTATCGGAAGAAGTTCAACAACGACCAATGGCATACGGTAGCCTAGATTTCACGTTTTACAGACTATTTCTGGTTTTTCAAATAATCCACTAGTGTGTATGGCCGTACCGTACGGATCTACTTCGCTTCGATAGAATTCTTTCAAACTTAAAACTTAAAGTAGACTTAAGTGCTGAAAATCGATCCCTCTTTTAAGCTTTGCATCGCGTTTATCACGAAAAAGATTGCTGGTGTTTTCAGATAATCTTTCAACTCGAAATATCTGCACAGAACTGTTCTGTACATCACTTTTCTCCGCAAACACCATACTATTCAACTAAACTGCGCAACCTCCATGTGGAGTTACCATCAGTTCAATGTCGTTGCAATCGAAGGTTGTTTAGGTCCCTTTAATATCAAACGCTGCAATGTAATATTACATGAAATGTTTGCACGGCTGAGTCCGGGACATCTGCCCTCCTCTGGCATCTATAAAACAACTGCCACCCGGACAACTGCCCCCTCAAAAATGCCAATTCACTAGGAAATGCACGGCTTGCGAGAGATCAGAACGACGTTCTCTTTCTTCGTAGAACATCGTGTGTCCCAGAGGGACTGCATAATAACTTAACCTGTCAGATCACTCACTGCTACCGGGTCTGTTGTGTGTTCTTCCTCCCTGGAGATCGAGATGTCGGCATATTTACACATGTCGTTAAGTTCTGCTTCTCCTTTCTTCTCCGTTTATTTTATATGTCGAGTAAGCTATTTTTGCGTTGAACGCGTGCATCGGTGCATGTACACAGTTGCTTGTCGACCAAGAGGGAACACTCGTCTTCCTAGAACCGTTAAGTTAGTACAGCGATAGGCGATAGGCTTCAAAATGTGTTTCCTAGAGCTTGGCCAAAAATCAGGTATAATTATTTCAAGTGAGCAACGTTCGAACATTGTATGTTACCCATTAACATTTGCCACACCGGGATGTGGCAAACTGTAACGGGTGAAATGTCGTACACCGGCGTACGGTCGGCCTTTCCCGGTGACAGCTGGGCTTCTTGTTGTTTGTGTGTCAGCTTAATGTGTAGAAAATAGTAATTATATTCTTGGTGCAGTTGATGTACTATCATAACGACAACGGCGGACAGTTGTTTGTGGACGGCAAGAATGCTTTCAGAGGATACCACATTGGACCGTGCTCCAACTTTTCATCGGTATTGTTCGGCGGAATGACAGTTCAGATGACTGCTGGGAAATCGACGGTGAGTGCGTGCTGCGACGTATTACGCTTTAATAACATTTTTAATGAATAAAACTTTAGTTGTTAAATTTGGATAAGTTATGTCGCATTGCAAAGTAGAGAAGTTGTTTATGTTTACAAACACCAAAAATGCTTAGAGAACGTGAACATTGTATTCTATTCTATTCTGGTCTGTCTACAAGACTGAATGTGAAACGCTTAGCGATTGTGCTTTTTTGCGCGCGACAGCATGTACCGGTAATGCTATAGCGCGCCTTAGCTATCGCAGAGACGTCCGTTCGTTTGTCTGTGTGTCTGTCTGTCACGTTGCTGTACTATGTCAAAACGACACAAGCTAGAATCGCGAAATTTTCACTGTAGACTGCCACAAAACTATAGTTTTATGTGACAAAATTATGTGCCGCTGGCTGAGGGGGTTTCCTTCGAACGAGGGCATCAAAGAGGTTCCCGCCAGGAAATCATTATTTCACCGCCATTGACCAGGCTAGCATAAAAACGGTTGCGGGTAGATACAGACTTCTGCGTATTATAACAAGCAGCGGGTACAAGCTTTCGATGACCTTGAATGATTTTGAACCCCAAAATAAAGAATTCTAGTGATTTTTGCGATTTTAGGCTGCCGCGCACATGGCTGAAGATAAACCAAGACAATTCGTATATGAAGATTTTAGCATTGAATGTAGATTTTAGCAGCTTAACTTTTTGCCCCTTAGATTTAATGAGTCCTCCGTACGGGGCGCCAAATTTGAACACCACTTCAAAGTGCGCGACTTTGGCTTATAACCACTAATGTAGTGTGAAAACGGTTTGCAGATAAACATAGACTTGTTGTATACCGTAACAAGCACTGCTGTCGAAATTTTAGGGAGTACCAACATTAATGACCTTGAACGACCTTGAAATCTAAAAAGAGGTTTTAGTGACTTTTCGCGATTTTAGACTGCGACGCATATTTCAACACTAAATTGCACCGAAATTACTAAAAAACCTATAATTCCTCACCGCAATGACAACCTGCGTATATTTTTAGAATAGAAAGTAAACTTCAACTGTATAAGTTTCGACTTTCTAGGTTCAACCAGTCCTCCATATAAATAAAAGGCCTCCGATTTGAGTACTCTTTCAAAACGCATTATTATTTAATTGCATAGCACCACCGATGCTGTGACGCGTCACGTGAGCTTTGCTCAAATCACTTCATTCACTTGTACTGCAGTTGTAATAGCTGTTAATTGAGTAACTGATAACGGTTCTAAGCAAAAAGTTACTGCTGTTTAGTTTAGTTTTTAATCAAAATTAATGATTAATTAACGGTGTAAACAGGTTCTAATCGATTTCTATTTTCATCAATACTGCGTGTATTTTCAGGGTTTGAACGCTGTAGATCGCAGTAACGAAATCAGAGAATCAGAAAAAGTAAGTATATTCGCGACAGTACTGCTAATTAACACATCATGGGTCTACAACAGTCTTCTCAGTCTTGAGCGCGGTACGCACAAGCCGTACGTACTGCCCGTGTGTACGAACCGTAAGTACGGCTTACCAACCTAAGTAATTATTCGCTTGCAAGCTGCAAGCTATACAGCCACCCTTAAATTCAGGCAGCGTGTCTGCGGTTGTCTGACTGCGTCTTCGACTGTCTGCCGCGTGTCTGTCTGTCCGCTCTGGGCGGTCCGCGTATTTGATAGCGCTTTGCGTGCAGGTTGCGAGCACGCCGCCTACCTGCTTGTACAACTGCTAGGCCTATGAGCTTAAATTCAGAATTCAAACGATTTCTATTAGACTATGTATGACGACAACACTTACTGAACAGAGAAGAAGAAACTCATTCAAAGGCATAGGTATGAACAGAAGCCACAATGTAAACGAAGTCAGCCGCGACAGTACAGTAGATCAGTGAATGACGACATTATGCGGCCGTCTATAAACTTGTCATTACGTGTCTTGCCCGTCTGTCTGTTTGTCTGTCTGCCCATCCGTCCTGCAGTTTCATCCATCTGTCCCTTTGTCCCAGTGTAAGGAAAAAAAACAAACTAGGTCCTAACGTGAAAAATGACCGAAAAGTCTATTTCGTGGCAAGTGACGCGTTCTGTTGTTGAAGTGCGCGCTGCGGCTTTTATTTTATTTTATTTCAGTTTATTTCTTGTCGCCTTGAACACACCTTTGAAAGCAGTCTGGTGGCGCACTAGATACATTGGGAGAAGGCGTCGGAGCGGATCGCTTTCAAGTGTGCAGTCCTCATGTAGGCCTACAAATGTTTTCACGGGTTTACACCTGTTAGTTAGTTAGTGAGATAAAGTTAGTTCGCACATTAAATAAAAGCGTCTATTCAAAATCACAAACGCTGCAGCTATAGTTCAAACAGATGAGTCTTGAGTCTCTTGGTGAAAACAGTGAGTGCCAGCGATGGGTCGCGAATGGATGCCGGTAGACTGTTCCATGCACGCACATGGTCCGTCGACGGCAAAAGATCGGTCGCCAAACGTTGTTCTGGTCGGTGGGTCCTCCAGTTTGGTCGTTGACGACGACGGTCTAAGACCGGACCGGCCGCGGCAGATCAGTCATCAGCCAGGTATAGTCAGAAGCATGCCAAAATCCGTTGCCGGGCCGGTAGCCAGTGAAGTGAAGTGAAGTATACCTTTATCGACGAGCTTTGTCAGATGGCAAATGTCGAGGCTTCTCAGCGACTACGTTTCAACTCGTCTTTATCACTGATCATCAGCCGCACCCGACTATCTACCCTTGGCGACCGAGCTATTCCGGTCGCTGCTGCTCGTGTCTGGAACAGTATGCCTGAACACATCACCTTTGCATCTTCCGTGGCTGTTTTCCAGTTCCGTCTCAAAATCCATCTGTTTCAGATCTCGTAGGCCTATCTCACCCCTTCTTTGTGATTGTACAGTGTCTGCGGAGTGACGCTCGTTCACTGCGCAGACGGTGGGCACTGTAATCGTCTTTGTTTACTCACTAATGGCGTGTTTACACGATGAAGCAAACATGAAGCAAACTTAGAGTACACGTCGTGCACGCTATCAATACATTTGCTTCACGTTTGCTTCACCGTGTGAACGGGGTATTACTGTCGGCGCCTGAGGCTCGGCAGCTGGACAGACAGCCGCATACATGTTGGCAGTGGGCTGGCAGCGACATATCTTTGCTTGTCGTGTTGTGGTTTCAGGCGTCACGACATCGGTTCTCGGGATGTCTGCGTAATCTGAGGTTCGACGGCAAGATTCCGGTGGTGCATCCGCGTTACTTCGCCGTCTCTCAGTGTGACGTTCAGCCTCCCGACTGACTGGCGGAGGGACTGATCGTGCCGGTCGCCTACATGCAACGCCCCAGCGACAACCACGAGGCGCTGTCTTTTTGTAGCTGACGAACAATTTCAAGTGACCTGCAGTGCCCGAATTGTAGTTGGCTACACAAGAACAAGGATAATAAAAATGATCGTTTTCGTTGTTGTTGTTTATCATTTTAATTTTGGTTATTTTAAAATTCGTGTTAGATTTTTAAACATATCGTGTCCCCACAGTGGACTTATGCTGATGCCTCGATTTGTGTCCAGTGTCCACATCGTTTAATCGTGACATCGCTTTTACAACTTTCAGGCCATATTACATTAGGCCTACACTCCTATTATGCATCCATGCATGCTAACACGAGGTGGTAAAACATATATTTTAACGCTCTGTAGATTACGCCTTTCGACGTTTGATCCCATATAGGCAACATATATGATTAATTAAGGAGTCTATACTGTAGGCCTGCAGGAGCGACAAATTTTGGTACATCCTTCAAAACGCGCATCGCATGAGCATTGGCTCAGATTTTTTGTGTTGCTATCGATAGCAAATTTCACGTTTCATATTTTCTGCACAAGCTATGTGATAAAACACAGTCTTCGTTCGGTATCGACAGTAATAAGAACAGAAGATTGTCAGTTTTAGACGACTATAGGATTATTAGGACGAGTGGACTAGCCTATAACAGAAACCAGACCTCGAAACTCGAGAGTCGCGACGTCACATCAGTCTGCCACTGTTTAAATGGAATTATCACTCATTGTCAGCAAATGGTGTTTTTTCATCTACTTTATTTTTTGATGGCAGACTGAGAACTATATAATGTTTCTCACGGGCTGGCTCACTCCCAAGTCCCGGGTTCGGCGCTATGTTAGATAAGGTGGCTTGGTAGCTCAGTGGTTAGGGTGTTGGATTCGAGACCAAGAGATCCACGGTTCATTTTCCAGCCGTTGCGCTACCCAAGTAACAACTCTGGGCAAGTTTTCACACCTACCTGTCTGTGTAGGTGTAAGTGGTCTAAGCTTATAGTGGTTAGTGTCGACTCGTAACTTCCAGGTTATGGTTCGATTCTCACTGCCAGTCATTTGCAAGCAACTAGGGCCTGTAATAATTTTGAGCAAGTTGCTAACTATACTAGAGCATAGACCCCATCTCAGGCCAACTTTTACTCTCCGTGAGATAGAAAATAAGTAGTAGCTTACGGGCTACGTCCTAATGTGTCTTCTTCCTGCAAACCGCGGGACCATTTATTGTTCGCTAACGCCGTGCGTGGCCGCATATTGCGTTGCGGTAGGCCTATCATTAGGGGCCTAGCTCATGCCAATCAGCTGCCACTTCCGAGATTGTACAAAGAACTTCTGGTCTTGAATCAGACTCATGTAACAATCGCTATAGCAATTGCTACTACCAGTTACGGCAGCTCCGACCGCTCGTCAGATCGTTGTCATTTGACGCCGTCAAAACGCTGGTCCAGGCGTTTATTTCGTGTCTCCTGGACTACTGCAACTCGATGTTCTACGGCATCACCGACGGTCTGATGAGCCGGCTGCAGTCTGTTCAGAATGCGGCTGCACGTTTGGTGTCGGGGGCTCGACGCTATGACCACATAACGCCGGTGCTACAGGAGCTGCACTGGCTTCCGGTTCGGCGTCGGGTGGACTTCAAGATGGCCAATCTGGTCTACTTGTCACTGTCCGGTATGGCCCCACCTTACCTGGCCGCCGACTGTCAGCTGGTCTCCAACGAAAATCGTCGTCAGTTGCGCTGTGCCAACTCAAGGACATGTGTCGTCAGAAAGACTTGCAGCAGCCATGGAGACAGATGCTTTACTGCTGCAGGTCCGAGGCTGTGGAACAGTCTGCCAGGTCATCTATGAGACAAACTGACATTAACTTTGAACAGTTTTTTCTTCTCTTTTCCAATAATGCACATATCCTCTTGCGAGTAATGCACGTTTAAACGGCAGTTAGACATTTTTGTTCGGGCGTTGAGAGCGCGGCGCATTGTGGCTATTGTTAAATTGCGCCTTTTAAATAATCTTACTTACTTACTTACTTTGCTTAAAGGACTTTCATTTATCTTTTTACTTTTCGAGCCGTGACGTGAGTCGTGAGTACTCGTGAGTCGTGACCAACGTGACCGATTCGTTATCGACTTCCGACCATAGATAATAGACAAAATTCTATAAGCTTAGTGCTATAAGTATTTACAGCACTTCTCTATGTAAACAATAAACATGGCAACTTTGGTGCAGGTGGTTTTCGATTGCAAGCACATTTTTAACTGTAGTTATTAGGATATCATATTTACCATTTTTTAAAGCCGGACAGTTGACGTTTGTGATTGTGTTTGTGTTGTTTAGTATAACTGACACTGCTTTTCACATATTCATTTGCGGCAGGGGAGTTACGCAGCAATTGCAATGTTAAATAAATTGTTTTACGAAGTATCTATGATCACGGCTATCGCCCGTACGTCAAGAATAATTAACGCTATGTGTTCTGGAGACGCGCATTGACTCTCAGCACCATTAATAATTACGATTTTTACAGTAACTGTACTACACTGCATAAAGGAATGCTAAACTACGATGCTGTCAAATCACATCATATATCTTTTAATAGGCCTAATACATGACAGACACATGCAAAACACGAGAAAAACAAAAAAAACGTAAATTAGAGTAACACACGAACAAACAGTAGGCCTACACCCCTGACACCAAATGGTCATTCTATTACGCTATAAATGTACAAAACATTAGTTTATACACTTGTTAACGGCAACATTCAAGGACTTGCACATCAAAAACAGCAAAAATTACAAAAGGTGATATTGCCCGCATCACACTGACTGCGTGTCAATGTGCTGCTGAATAATGTTTTGTACATTTATATTTGCTGTTTTATTACTAAAATACTGTTTTCCTACTGGTGATCAGTTACATAGATATTTCGCTTCAGATTATTTCTTACAGTAGCCAAGCCGCTTACAACTTTTACTTACTACCTAATGGCGTGACTGAACAAACCAGACGACATGCGTCAGGTATGACGCCATCGCTCCCAAAACCCCCTTTAGACACAAAAATCTCGCAGATATCTCTTACACAGACCGAGTTATAGCCACTTTTGTCCCAAATTTCGTTGCCATGGCAACGGGGGTCGGTCGAAGAAAAATGCAATTGGCAGCATTCGATAGCGCATCCTTGAAAACCCCCCTATAGGCGCGAAAATCTTCCAAAAATCTCCTACGCAAGCCAAGTTAAAGCCAATTTTGTCACAAATTTCGTTGCCATGGCAACGTGGGTCGGTCGGGGAAAAATGCAATTGGCAGCATTCGATGGCCCATCCCCGTAAACCCCCGTATAGGCGCAAAAATCTCGCAAAAATCTCTTACGCAAGCCAAGTTATAGCCAATTTTGTCCCAAATTTCGTTGTCATGGCAACCAGGGAGGGTCCGGGGTAAAATTAAATAACACCGTTAGATTGGCCATTCCCGAAAACCGTACCATAGAGCCAAAAATTACGACTCTATCTTATACACAGCCAAAGTTATGACCGTTTAAATAATTGCTTAATTTTCCCCACACGCGCCATTGTAATTTTTTTAATTTTTGCGAATAAATACCTTAAATATTAAATTTTAATTTTCTAATTTCAAAAAGGCACTTCCTTGTGCAGAACCGCGTAGTTTGACGTATTAAGCGTAAAAATCCCTTAAAAGGTCTGATCTGTGGGTGAGTCAAAGAAAAAAAAACGTATATATAAATAAAATTTTTTGCGTATACTTCACATATTTGCCGAGAAGCCCCCCTTGGAGGAATTTACATAAAATTTTGCATGACCGGTCCCCTCCCCGACGTAATCAATTGTGCCAAATTTTATCTTAATCAGGTCAGGGGTTTTGATTCTGTGGGGGGTCGAATTTTTGGATTCCCCATAAGAAAGAGAAGTCGCCGTTAACACAGGGCTTGAACTACCGTTCAGCCTGTGATTAAATGAATTGCTTGCATTTTTACATATATAATAATATTATTATAATAGTTGGTGCTTGATGGACTGAGTTGTGTACTCTGCGGCCGCCTGCGTGTTTTGCTGTTGACGCCACTTGTATGCCGTCAAGCGTGTCCGCAGCACAAAAAAAAACAGTCGAGTCTGACCGCGCCGCTGCGATGCCTGCATGATAGGCCTACCGGTTTTTTTCAACCAGTGCGTATAACCCTTATAACTTATAACGTATTTACCTTTATAACTGTGAAACGCCCTTCATAAAAATGCACGCTTTGCCCACGACACAGTAGTTTATGACTACAGGTCTCAACTTACGGGTTGGCTGAATATTGCGTGACATAATATATGGTTAACCTGCAGACTGTTAGCTTGCAGCTGCAGGCTAAAAAAATTGTTACGCTCTGCGCACTTCTTGACTGGTCTGATCTTGGTCGTATCAAGTGGCCTGCCTCACCTGAATCGTGCGCCATTTGCAAGGTGACATTTGGGACGTTACTAGGCTATTATGAACTGTGACTTGAGGCTATGACGTTTGAATTCTGAAATAAAGCTGGTTTCAAAATAATTCTAATATGTTGTCTGTGTACGTTTGTTGAGAACTCAGCAATGACTTAGTCGATGTAATTACACAGTTAAACCTGACACTGTTGACGTCAACTGGGAATTACATGCAATGGGTCGTTTTGACCCATAAATGACGCCAACGTAAATTTAAAAATTGTTGTTTCATATCTCCGACGTCCTGATGAACACCCAAAATCTAATTGCATTTCCAGAAAGAGCACGAAAAGTTAGACAAAGTAAGAAAATCGGAAGCTGAAATTTTTACAAATAACAAAATTGAAGTCGCGTTTAACTTTGCAAAGGGTCGAATCGACCCACGAGGGCATTTGCAGGTTAATACATAAAAAAGAAACAGTTAACAAAGTATGGTAACATAAACACCTACATTGTTGGATACATCTTTCTCAGCAACTGTACACAAGTCGGCCATGATGACGCTGTCATAGACTGACTGCAGGTGAAGACAGACTATATGCTTGTCAGCATCATAATAACCTTCCAACAAACACTACAACCAGACCAGACACAGCTGTCATCGATTCACATCATTTGAAATACACCATTTCTGACCAAACCGGCGCACATGAATGGATCACTGGTCATGGCCGAGTTACTTTTAGGCCCAGCCGGAGCCGCTGTTGAAAATGATTAATTACTTCACATACCTTATATGCACACATCAGCTCAGTACCTGGCAAATCGTTTAGCAGTATTTAAGAGCTGTAGTTACAAACTGCAATTATCAATCACTCAGGCACTCATTACAACTTAATATAATATCCAAAAAATTAGCTACTGGGTACACAAAATATTCATATAGCACTATTGCTGATAGAAATACATGAACGTACCAATTTATTTTCGGAAATCCAGCTGCTGCCATGACTACCCTACAACAGCAGAATACTGTATTCAATGCCAAGCATTACACGACTAAATCAGCTGCACAGCACAGTTCAATAACCATTAATTACATGCCTTAGTGACAAGCCAATGAAACTGTTATATATGCTTAACTTCCTTGCATAAAAGACTGCCGAATACTTATAATATATATTTCAGTAAAATCACAAAATTTAAACAATTTAAGTTTAAAATATGTCACAGTAAAACACACAGAAATAAATTTTAAAAACTTAGCAAAAACACATCTATCATGTTTATGTACAAAAATATTCACAAAAAATTTTATTACAGTAACAGCACTAAGTACTTACCAAAAATGCATTGGAGTCAATGACTGAATTTAGCATGGTTCCTTTAGACAAATGCTGATCATATCTACTTTTGCCAATGACCGATATGATGCAGACTCTATCATCTTGTATTGGCAAACAGCTGCAAAACACATGCTTAAGTATACGCCGTAAATTTTAATAAAAACTTGTGCTTTATTTAACATTTTGACAGTTCCAAAAAAATTATATTTTAATGATATCTTTGGATTCCTACTAAGATATCAGTCACATCACTGATATGACTGGTATCCAAAAATACCTCTCTATGCCTACAGTTACAGCAGCAATCTCAAACTTGCTGAAACAAATGTTTCATTACCTCGAATAAAGAACATTTAAATAGATACAAACAAATTACAACAACATTTTTGGAAAAGTGAGATGCTTACATGATTAGATTTTGGTGACTTCTGGAAGGACAATCGGGGTCCTAAGTTCCTTGATCCAAATCATGATCACATGGCTAACTGGCCATCACAGGCTGAACGGTAGTTCAAGCCCTGTGTTAACGGCGACTTCTCTTTCTTATGGGAAAGACAAAAATTCGACCCCCACAGAATCAAAACCCCTGATCCGATTGAGATAAAATTTGGCAGGGTTGATTATGTCGGCGAGGGGACCCGTCATGCAAAATTTTATGCAAATCCCTCCAAGGGGGGCTTCCCGGCAAATGGGTGAAGTATACGCAAAAATTTTTACAGCTGTACATATACCTT
>Ga0209367_1005007_pt1 | contig 18368 bp, 16 predicted proteins | sample WorMetLIZISLAND2_FD_187412 | JGI IMG/M metagenome (GOLD analysis project Ga0209367, IMG submission 187412) | Marine gutless worms symbiont microbial communities from Max Planck institute for Marine Microbiology, Germany - Olavius geniculatus... ... | reverse complement strand
ACTTAGGCCTACCACCTGAAGAGATGAGAAATGGTCCAAGTTGCCAGCGCCAGCGTTGGTCGCTGCCAGCATCAGCATGCGGCTCCACTAAAGAGAACACAAATGAGAAAAATAGTAGTTTCGCTGGCTTACTAAAAATGCTGTAAAAAGAATAAAACGACTTATTTTTATTCTAAATTTTTAGAATTTCAGATAGTGTGTCGCGGGCCGCAAATGACGCCTTCGCGAGCCGCATGCGGCCCGCGGGCCGCGAGTTTGAGACCCCTGGTCTAATGTGTATATGAGCTGCACTGCCTGAAATAGAATTTGATTGACTGATTGGTTTATTAATTAAAGAACTCTTGTTTTATTCAGCAAATAAATGACATATTCATTGATTGCATTGGTGTCATGCTTGCCCCTTTCCCTTCATTTTGGTCAGTCGGAAAATTGTCCAAAAATTTTAACCTTGTTGGAGAATTTTTGTACAAAGATGCAAAATTAGGGGCCGAGAACCTTCTTTTGGGAAAAACTGAGGCAAAGTTGAAATTTTGAGCACCTATAGTTTTCGCTGTCGGAAACTTGCAACTTTCTACGCTGCATATTTATTTAACCCACGCCACCGCATGAATCATAAAGAACGGCAGTGCTGATGAATAAAAAATATCGAGAGAATCATGTAGCTCTGATGCAGCTGTGCTAATGTTACAGGACCGTGGGATACCTGTCAGCTGAACCGCATTGCTTGGCAGCACAGAGTGTCTTGCAGCGAGCACACAGGCTCAGAGGTTGAGCCGGTCCAACCAGACACTGACGGAGACAAACTCTTGGTGGACAGAGAGGGCTCCTGCTTAAACAATGATGGAGGTAGTCTATTGGTCAAACCAGACACAGATGGAGGCAGCCTATTGGTCAGCACAACGGGCACGTGTTGTAGCAGCGTGGACGTGCTGCATGCTTACTGTGCGGTGGCACTGCTTAGACACAGACTGGCAAACTTGGACATCGATTCCCAGTGCTCGATGAAATGCTGTAGCCAGGAACTGACGGTGTACCAGCTGGCTGGGCTCTGTCGTCTGCTGCTCTGGGATGAGGACGTCTGCCGAAGACGATGCGACGAAGAGCTACTGTACATTGAGACCAGATTGTGTACCAGCTTATCTGGCGACCAGTATATGCCGAGTAGTACCAGCTTAGATGAGCTGCAGACTAGCAACGACCAAGAGTCACAGAACAGCAGCATCACAACTCAGCATTCTGACGCACAGTCCAACGTTGGCCATGTTAATGGTGAACTTTCATCACGTGGTATATTGTTTTCCTTTTTAATTTGTCTGTCTTTTGGTGAAATTTTGCATGAATATGTATCTCGACAACAGTTAGAATCTTACTGAATGTCAGCATCATTGTGTGCTCGATACCCGCTGGCAGTACTTAGCTTTGAGGAAGGGGGTTTTGCTCGTCTTCTTCATATGGGCCAAACCTAAATAAATCAGATTTATTATCTGATAGGCTGAATTATTATTACTGTTTTGATTAGTAATGTGTGTTTTTATATTCTGATCAATAATGTGCATTTCTTATGTTGTTGCTGCTTATTTTAGTTTTTTAACGAGCAGTTGCAAGTCTCATTTTGGTCTCTCTGACCCATAAGACACAATGTGTTTATTGAATTTTAGTTTTTGTTCTTTCTTTGAGTTTTAATTTGTACTGTACATGTGTTGTACTTATGTTCTTGAAACAAATGCCAAGATGTTTTATTTACAGTGTAATTATAAGGCTAACATTGAAGGATTTTCAAGCAGAAGTGCATTATTTAATGGTGCTATTCCATTTATTTAAAAAAAGCAGTTATATACATTTAATACTTTGTTATGCTGCATGTGGTTGTGATAATACGATATGGATATATTTGGAAAGGTTGGTAGAGCCGCTTCTGAGGAAGTGGTTCTTCACCTAATTAAAACAAAATGCCTACCTGTGTTATTGTACGGACTGAAAGTCTGCTCTCTAACAAAAGCTGACCAGCGTTCACTTGACTTTGCAGTCATACGTTTTTTAATGAAGTTATTTTGTACTTCGAACATGATAATAATTAATGCATGTTTAAGTTACTTTGACTTTAGACTTCCAAGTGAGTTGTTGCTCAAAAGGTACGAGAAATATTTAGTAAAAAAGGGTTTGTCATAGTTGTTGCTGTCGATGCGTGTCGCTGTCAGCGGGCCTATTATGTTCTGTGTAAAAGTACGAACTATTCAGCTGTATATGAACTATATGAACTGTAATTAGTTAAGTTTTTCTTTTATTTTGTATTCGTTTGCTACCTTTCATGGTGAACAAAGATGCATATATAGAGGTTTACTTCTTTGTCCATCTTTAGCATAGATGTCAAAAGATTACAGAAATAGTAATTTAAATAAAATAACATTCAAAAACGTTTAATAAAAAACGTTAGCCGTAATTTGTCCAATCTCTTGTTTAATATCTATGTGCTGCAGGTACACAATAGCTGGAACTAAAGAGATAGAGAACTTTGTTCAATTCCATTTCGACCGTGTGGTCATAAGACCAAGTATAAGCAGACTTACTAAGTAAACTACCACCACTATGGCCTATTAATTCATTTATGTGGTTTCAAAAGTGTTTTTTGAAGTTCTTGATGAAATTTTCAGTGAACGGTTTTTAAATAAAAAACGTTCAGAAAAAACAAAAAAAAAGTTAAAATGCGTAAAAACATGGTAGGAATAAAAAATGTTTAAAAAACGTTTACTACATCTATGATCTTGACCATTATCTCCTTGTCTGTTTAAATGAATTGAATGATTGATTGACAGGGTGTGCTGTGACAGCAGTTGACAGTGTAGAAGTGCACATCATGAGCACTGAAGCAGCATCAGCACCAGCAGTTGATGATGTTCCTGAAGCCTGGCAGATGCTACCAGTTGACGTAAAATACAGCGTTGAACAGGCAGGCGGTCTGTCTGTAGCAGTTTTACAACACGAGGCCGACCGACTGCGTCAGCTGCAGCAGACTATTAGCACCCACTGCGCCACGGTAATTACTGCCGAATGAATGAATGAAGGCATTTTGTTTTAGGCAGAAAAGTTTCAAGTCTCAAGGTGTATGAGGTGAATGAAGCTTGCATCCACTCCATTGACAAGTGGAAACAAGATGCTTCTCGGTGGAAAAACTTGGGAGGTGAAATTAAACTCGGGAGAGAGGATTTTATTTTGCTTGACTGATCAGCTGGCATTTGCCTTACACATAAACGACTAAGGATGTTGCCCCGTGATACTTTTGAGAGGCCAAAATGCATAAAAATGTATTTTCGTAGGAAGAAAGGAGAAGGTGGTTGGTGCAACTTGGGGTTAAATTGCTTCCTGGTGCTGAAGGCCCTGGAGAGGGGGAGGGGTTTGGAGATCTTCGGTTTATAGAAAAAAGTCTGAACTGGATGAGCAGTTATTTTGTTAGGCACACATTTAGCCATAGGCTCACTGCATTAAAGAACGGTGAAAATTTTCACTTAAATAATTTTTCCTCATCTGCCATTTGGCATTGTTACGATAGGTTGTTGCTAATAACGGAAAATATTATTTTGGTGCTAACAATCAGATGTTTGTTAGTTTGCTAAGAGACGTGTGTGAATGTCAGTACATAACAAGTCAAGAGATGTGACTTTCTCTTACACCCGTCACTAGTTGATGAGGCCACCGTACAATGTATGAGCTTTTTACGGGCTCTCCAAGGTGAAGCATGTGCCCGAATTGATCAGTGTATAAACACCGTTAATTGTGCGTATATGCAGAGGTGTTGTGGCAGAGGTAGGGGATTGCAACAGTGTACCGCCTAAATTTTCGGCTGTCGAAAAGTTGTTGGTGAATCTTTCTTGTCTAAAACGTTTCGTCCAAAGTGCAAAATTTGGGGATGAGATCACTATTCTGGGGGGAAACTTAGCGCTTAGCGGCAAAATTAAACTTTTGAGCAGTTGTAATTTCTTCTGTCCGAAATTTGCAACTCCCTGTCCTGCCTATTTTTTGACCCACGACGCTGCTGCATATATGACAGCAGTATTTACGACGCATGTTTTATTGCAGGGTTTTCCACATCCTCTTCAGTCGGCCGAACTACTGCTGCAGCTTGTCAGAAGACTCAGCAACAATGAACCCACGTCTGTTGATGACAGATCCGATGCTAGTCATTCTGAGATGATGTCCAGCGATGCTAACGATTCGTGCAGTGAAGCTGCTTCGGGTGCTGTCATCAGTGAGAGCAGTCGCAGTGGCATTCTGATGACGCTTGCTCAAGACGCGAGACGCTGGGCTCTGCAGCATGCTTACACCTCCAACTGGATTCAGCACTTCCAGTCCAGCACTTAGAAACAGTTCCGATCTAATTACTGCCCGCGGTAGCGACGACAGTATTGTTACGTGCGAAAGCAGCTAGACTGCTTTAGCGCGTCTTAGCCGTTGCAATTCTGTCCGTCCGTCTGTCCGTCCGTCACACGGGTGGATGAAGTCAAAAACAATGCAAGCTAGGATCACCAAATCTTCACCGTCGGCTGCCTGGAAGACTTTAGTTTCAGGAACCAAAAAGCTTTTTCATAAATTCGGAGGGGGTCACCTCGAACGAGGGTGCTGAATGAGAGGGGGTAGGAAAAATTTGTGATTTTTAGCCAATAAGTCCTGTAACTCAATAACAGTGCGAGTAGTATTAATCACCAATAGGAAGTCGTACACTGGCTCTCAATTGCCACCGAATTCAATGACCTTGGATGATCTTGAACGCCAAAATAGGGGTTTTTATGGATTTTTTTGTGATTTCGGGCTGCGAGACACATTTCAAGAGCAAATTGCGCCGACATCTATTGAGATAGACATGGAGAAGCTGCATATGAAATTTTCAGCATTGAACGTAGATTTTGATGGTCCAAGTCTCGATTTTCTAGGTTCAAGGAAACCTGCGCACGAGGGCATTAAAGAGCGGTACCCCCATAAAAGTCATTATTTTACCGTTGTTGGCCAGTCTTTCGTGAAAACGGTTGCAGATATGCATGGGCATGAACGTGCTTTTCAGTCATATCACCATCGATGACGAAATGGCTGGAGATATTACTGACAGTTTGCAAACAAGAACTGCTATAGGCTTTCGCGCATCTCGTGAGCATTAGCTCAAATTTCTTGTTTTCATTTCAGCATCGTCGTTTCACTGTTAGTGCAGTAGCTCATGGACTGCTGCACTCACAGACTATAACTTTTATTTTTTTTGCTTTTGCTAAATAAACGACATCTGTCACCCTCGTGCAATGATCCGTTACTTCTAATTAATCACTGTTTGACTACAGTCCATCACTAGAAGGGGTGTGGACCATGTGGTTGTTTTCCAGGGTTTATTAAAGCAGGGAACCGTTAGGCCTATGTTTTCGTAAATTTGTTGTTCATTTGTTGTGTTATTTTTAACGTTGAGTGAGTCAGTGATATGTATAAATTACCAGATTATTTGAAAGAAAAGCAAAAGAAAAAAGTTACTTGGCATATTTTGGCCGATGAAAAGAACGTGTTATAGTTTTGCTGCGGCGTTTTCGACTGGACTTGCAAAGAGTTTAGGCCTACTTTATGCACTATCACCACTGCTGAAGTACGCACTTGTTAAAAGAACCGAATTACATTTAAAGAACTGTTTTAATTTATATTCATCTTACTTGCAGATCCATCAGATTAGCACTGGTCTCTGTTGTCTTGTCATCTCCTGTCTGTGCTTGTCTCCCTGTAGGTCTGCCTGATAATTTATTTTACCGTAGGAAGTATCGGACGTATATTTCGAGACTAATATTATTATTCACTGTGTTTCTCAAAAAACGTCTAACTTTGTCATCTGTGAGAGATTGTTAGCGCCGTGAAAGCCAAAACTGAAAAAACTACTAAACAATTATACATGTACTAGACTTAACTGCTAATACGGTAACAGCATATTGCCCAGTTACGTAGAACGTGGCGGTATATACAATATTATACATGTGAGTGTACACTGTACAGTCGTTTGAGTTCGACGGATGAGGTCGCAGTCTATTGGATGTCGTCATTGGTGGGTATGATTGAGCCGGTCTGGTGGTTATGATCCAGCACGTAGTAGCGACTGTCAATGGAGCCGCCGGCGCCAGATGACGTCACGCACCCGGATGTAGTGACGTCATCGTGCGGCTGCTGGGGGAGCGGAAGTTGCCAGACGTGCGTGTAGTCGGTGGGATGGGGAGGGGGTCGGCTACGTCTGTCCGCGGTCTTGATGTAAGCGGTCGAGACGCTGGACATTGGTGCGTAGTCGTCGTCGGCTGGAGCGACGTCGCTGTACAGCTTGTCGGCGGCGATGGCGGCGTACAACTGCTGCTGCTTCAGACGCTGTCGACGAGCGTGTCTGTACAGATCACACACACACACACACACTCACCCTCACACAATGGCGTAGACAGAAGAAGTTTAAACTGCACTAAATTTGGTCAGTTGATTCTGGGGAAAATAATTTAAATTGTTGCAACCAGATCTCACGTTTTAAAACTATAATGCACCAAATTCGATTTCGGCTATGGCTCCGCCCTAGACCGCGCTGGGGCGCTCCTTAGCTGGATTTTAGGGGTTCTAAGAAGAGGGAAAGGATGGGAAAAGAGCAGGAAAGAGGAAGGGAGGGGAAGAGTATGGAGGGCAGAAAAAAGGAGGAGAGGACGAAAGTAGGAAGGGAAGGGAGGTGAAAGCACAGGAAGCCCCCACAATTTGCATTTCTGGTTCCGCCACTGCCTTCACGCGTCACGGGCGCACTTGTGCTGCATATCCACTGCACTATGTCTGCAGTAATGTAATAACGCGTTGATGACGCCATCGGGGCACTCAAGCTACAGACACGTTTTCCGAGTATCTTTCACCTGTCGCGTAACTGTTACGCACCTACGATTTGTTTTTAACTGACAGTTGAGCGTCATCAACCGCGATGATTCACTGATTGACAGTGTAGACCTATAGCTACACGACCAATTGTCGGAAACAGTGCCACGATCTGGTGTTGGAGAAATGAGTGCAAAATATGAATGAATGAGTTTATTTTGCATACTTGCGGCAGGGTAGCCGAATAGCTGAATATTAGTGCAAACAGTGCAAAAACAGTAATGACAGTCAATAAGTGCAAATACGTGCAAAATTAAGTGTAAAAGTGTAAAATTAAGCTTAACATGCATACATACCCCCACGCAGATCACATACAAACCGAATAATCATGCGCTATCAAACAATATCACGTTGTATGATATTGTGCCATTCTGTACAACTAGATGCGGAAAATGTTAGGGACCTAATAAGTCGTCTTCAAAAATAACATTAAGACGATCTAACTTTCAAGTCTCCGGTGATATGCTTACGCTATATCTCAAACAGCTTTAGAATATTTTAGGCGTGTCAAACAAAATTCGAAAACAGGGAAATTTGTAACAAAAGTTGATTGTGATGATAATCTGTAATCAAAGCTGACCCGCGGAAGCAGAAGACGCCGACGCAGACGATGATGGTGGACATGGTGAAAGCGATGACAGCAACGACACCGATCGTCACCACTATACAACAGATGCACACAACGCACATCAACATGCACAAGAGCCTTGAGGCGCACGTTCCATGCACTCGCTTTGATCTGCTGCTTATTTGTACAACACGCTGTACAAAACTTGTACACCAAGTCTACAAGAAATAGAAAGTCTACAGCAGATTCGTAAGTGTATAGCTACAACAAATAGGCCTACACGTTCAAAATTCGATCGCCACAGTGATTAGCCTACCGGTACTGCAGTCATGACCTATCAATTAACCACATCTGCACTAGCTGCCGCTGTGTAGGCATATGATGCGATGCGAAAAAGAGATTTGCGTTGAAAAACTGGCGCCCTCACATTCTGTGCTGACCTTGCGGACGTTGGCCTATAGACATAGTAAGTAAGTAAGCAAAATGTGAATTTATATAGCACATTTCGTTAAATTAACCTCTAATGCATTAAATTAACCTCTAGTGGATTAGTGCTGCATACTAAATCACATTCCTTCTGTTCCAATATATTTCGGCTGTTTTACGTTAATACAGTATGCATTATAGACAGTAAACGCTACCGACTCGTTTGTTTATTACCGTGTGGAAGATGCTCCTCGTGTCCGCCAATTAACGCTTGCTTTCTTGCCGTCTTTAGATCTACCAAACAGCATCACGACGAAGCATTTATTTCGGATCGACCCTCGTACAGTAAATAAATATAACGAAAATATATTTGCAGTGTTTTGATAATACAACTTAAAACATCGGCATTTTGTAGAACTAAAAGAAAATACTTTACGTAAAAAAAACAAAAGTTAGTGACATGCAGATAGGCATACGACGCCGGATATTACTGTCCAGAGCGCAAAATCGTAAGATGCCGGCCTCCGAAGGCCTACATTTCGAGCGAACATGCAGATTTTTATCATTTTTACGTGCAACAGCAGCTACTGCTGTAGCGCGTCTTAGCCATTGCAGTTCTGTCTCTCTGTCCGTCCGTCTGTCCGTCTGTCACGCGGGTGGATCAGTCAAAAACGGTGCAACCTAGGATCACCAAATCTTCACCGTCGGCTGCCTGGAAGACTCTAGTTTCAGGAACCGTAAAGCTTTTCCATAAATTCGAAAGGGGGTTACCCCGAACGAGGGCGCTAAATGAGAGGGGGTAGAAAGAATTTGCGATTTCCAGCCGATACGGCGTTGGCAGAGCGAGACAGGTCACGCCCTCTGGTGAGTACAAGTAAAACATTATCGATAATTAGCCCCCGGTCGTCTGGCGCCCTCTGGCGACTGATTTTGTTGTACTGGGCTTTCAAACATGCACCGCTGTTGCGCGTCCCCTTTGCGTTAGCTGGGTTTTTCTTGTCTGAATACTACCAGGATTGTATAACGATGTTGGAGTACATATCATAGCATATTTTCAACGCTGCTACATAAACGCTAATAATATTGAAATTAATATTTAATTCAGACGCTAAATTTATTCAGAGCATGATACAAAAGCCACAACGAAAATACATAAATCGCAAAGAGGAAGAAAGTCGGGGCTGCATAGGTCGCAACGCCCACTGGTTAGTGTTTCGTCTTGTCAAATTTGCAACTACCACCAGTCAGACATTTTCAGCGCTGTTGCTTGCTTAATTTGGAGCTAGGCCTACTACAATTTACCCTTATGAATTACCATTGTTCCTAACTTTATTTTGTTCTATTTTATAGTTGATCTTAACATTGTCGATAGTTACGATTTGTCACCGTGTCACGTATTATTTTTCACACAAATATATGATAGGCTCTATGATAAATGATACGGATGGAGTAGGATAGCGGAAAGACGGTATAATACTGACGAATGGAGCAGTTGCCGATGACGCCCAGCCATCGGCGTCCGATGCAGCGCAGGTGCCATGTCTGTGACGATGAATGACATCCGACCACCAACTCGTCACCGCTCCGTCTCAACCAGGCGTCGTGTGGGGCTCGCAGGTCCGCGCATCCCACCGCTGAACGCGTACACAACACACCGTAAAGCCAACTCAGCCTTCGATTCTACCGGGTAAGTAAATCGAGTACCAGCCTATGTGGCTGGGGCTGAGACGGGGCACATAACACATTGCCTCAGGTTCAGCCACTGGCTGACATTGTGCACTTTAAATATGCACATATTCACCTATGTCGGGTGGCAGGTAATACTGTGTGATCCCATATGGCAGATGACGCTCCGTAGCTCTGTGATGGATTTCCTGTTGAAAAATTTACACCGCAATTTACCTTTCCCTTTACCGTGTTTCTTCTTATTATGTGGCTGTCATAGGCCGCATCACGTGTCTTGCCCATCCGTCCGTCCGTCCGCCCGTCTGTCTGTCTGTGTATTGGCTCTTCCTTACTCGAAAACATGAGAAACTTAAAAAAGAAAACCAAAATTTGTGCGAACCTTCCTTCTTCAGAGCAGGACTAATCGATGCGCAGATTTTCAGCTGACATGTTCAAAAGTCGATATTAGGGTTTAGGTTGCGCATAGTATGTCGGCACCAGACACCAATATTTACTACAAAACAAGTAACACTTTCTCTGCATCGATCGCGTCATTCCCGTTAGGCCTACACGACGTTATTGAAAGCTGCGCACAAAAATACGCCAAATATACGACCGAACACAGGACAAACTGGTCAAAATATGAAGCCTTTTCGTTAAAGCCGAGCCACGGAACGCAACGCATAGGCCTACACGGTATGGAAATTGACTGAAAGCCGGTGTGGCCGGGAACTGGCGACAGTATGCAATTTGAGTTGATCGGAAAGGGGAAAAGCTAAACGAAGAAGGAACGGGTTGCGGAGGTTGGCGTGGTCGTGGCTGATACGGTTGTCGGTCGAGGCAGTAATTGATTGGCGCCTGACCTCGCTTGACCGCGTACAAAGCACGTCGATATCGACTGGCGGCCAGACCACACACACAGCGAGCGCGCGCGACCACCCGTGCGACAATTAAGCGCTCGATCGTCTTTGACTGCAGGCAGCGACGCATGAATAACGTCGTCGGCGACGATAAATTGAGCCTCCGAGAGGAATAGAAGTGGAAACACGCTGGCTGGCAGACCACAAAGACGAAAGAACTGTGACGAGGTTTGATGGAAGGGTTGACTTGACGTATCGAACAAAGACAATGCGGCTGAGCTAACAGAACGCTGGAATGCATCGCATTGAGTGAATACGTGCAACGCGTGCACTGACTTCATAAATATTTAGCAGTTCGAACGAACCTGGAATGAAAAAAACGTCCGCAGTGAGTCAGGCCAAGAATTATATAGAACTATTCAACCTTTCTCGTCATTCAGTGACAGCCTTGTACAGCATAATAAACAAGAAAGCCAATAAAAAGAAGTAAAAAATCAGTAGCTAACGAAACACCAAACCGCCAAGTTAATTCAGATGTGAATTCACATCTGATGACTCACCAAGAGACTACGCCATTTACACAAAGTTACCATAGTTTTTCACAATATCAACAGAACTGGTTTCGAGCAATTCCATCATGAATGTATTAGCAACAAATTTGTTGTTCTTTTAATTCTCATGCTATTAATTTTCAGGTACTGTTATTCATCAAATTATATTCAGCCTGTCCGTATTATAATTATGCAGATTACAGAGACTGCATCGCAGTGTGCATGCTATTTGTTGCTGCAGATCAGCAAAATGGTCAGTTTCTGATTGCTGTGCGCGGACCGGAGGTTAAACCGTAATGACGTCGATCTGCGTTGCTCATTCGGCGAGTGAACTAGCGTTCCACGTTCCCGGGGTCGAGCCAGCACGAAGGATTCGACGCAACGACGGACCCAGACCATACGATGACGTGGCAACTAATTAATTCGACGGGCAGACGGCGACCCGGAAATTAGATTGCGGCACATTATGCCAGCCGTCGGTCGTCAGCTGGACTCCGGAGTCAGGCGGGAAGAAGGGCGGGGGGCACGGCCGGTGCAACATTGACGAAAGACGACACGCCGGTGCAACGCCAACTAAGTACGCCGTCAACGCGAGGACTGACTACATTACAACAGACTCGATTAAACGACGGACCAACGGACACAGTTCGAGCGTCGTCGTCGCTGTCGACGTGCAGCGAATCGCGCACGAACTACTGAGCCTCCGAGGATGTCCATTCCAGCGCAAGATTAGACCGGGAATTTGTGCAGCACGAAATTATGCACCATTTCAGTCGATGGCGGCATCTGCTTTCCGCGAGTGGAAGTAAACTTGTGCTCACTGGGGGAAAGCAGTTTTTCTTGGTTTGCTGCATTTGTATGTGAAACTCAACTGGGAGAGAGTGGGCGATATCATTAAGGTGTTGTCATACGAAAGACATAAATGCGACTGACCAGCATGTACGGACGTAGGCCTAAGCACCTACGAGTCGCACACGAGCTGAGTGCACTATGTTGTTTATACGACTACAAATCTCTTGTCCCAGTGCTGACATATTATGCGGCCGTCCACAAAATTGGCACACCGGTTACCCTTGCTCGAGGAACGATTACCCCAATATTGGCTTTTCTGTGCGTTTTCGTTTTCTATGGAAACAGACAGACAAACGTACGGACAAGCAAGTCTACACGTAGTGTGGCCAGTAACGGGCACGCGCAGTAACTAGTCTATATGACAAAAAACTAATAAAAAGCCTAGCTGTCGCCAGGGAAGACGCGCTACGGCATATACAGTTCCTGTTGCACTACTGACCATCAAAATCATCCAATGTCAATGATTTTCATCTCATCTGAAAGGATGTGTGCAATTTTTTTGTTAGTGATCAATAATGGCCTTATCTTTTACCGCTTAGCCACAATATATCCGTTACGGACAAACGGACGGACAGACACATCGTGTCATAGACGAGCTTTATAGCATAGGCTTAGTTGTGAGTACGGTGTCGCCGACCAGTCCAAGCCTTGTCAGTGGATCTGATAGTTCATCGTTTCTGCCTGTCGCGCCGCGTTACAGCGAGCAATATTTCGTCGTGTGCAAAGTGCACCGCAGCTAAGCCCCGAGGATGACAGGAAATGACTGGCCGTGGGCTGTGTCGTCATATCTACTGCCGCCCAGTCCAGCCTACATCCACGGGTCGGACGACGTCTCGCCCGCGTGCTGCTTGGCGTAGCGTCACTAACGCTGACTGTCATCTCGCAGATTACTCCCAGATTACAGCAGCAGCAGCAGCAGCAGCAACATGGCATTATTGTGAGCGCAACGACAGCGTCGCATCATTACGTGGGTTCTAGCTTCTATCTATTTCACTGCACTGCATATAACGTTTGCCTTACGCTTCAAGTTAGCGTCGTACAATTAACTTGCTTTAATGCTAGACAATCAATATAATGTGACGGATTATTGATTAATGCATAGGCCCCTATAGAAGGCAGCGAAGACACAGCGTTAAAGGCCAATGATAAACGATTCGAATCCCAGGCTGGGTGCACGACCATACAAGTTCTTCATGGTGTCTTAAACTTGATGCGATATTTGAAGAGTTGCATTTAAAACCATTAATTTTTTTTTCCAAAATGTCGGTCTGTAAGCGTGCAACAAAGTAATAATATGGCTCTCAGGTAAAACTATATAGATATGAAAAATGGGTTACTTATATACACATACAGTACTGACCCTCGAAGCGAACAAGGAAAGTGGCTGCCTGCTGGTCCGGTGAGGTTGCCTGCAGGTCGCCGGTGTAAGTGATAAGTTCAATGACATGACCGATGGACTGATAGACGTCGCGCTCACGCTGACGTCCACCCGGCCCACTGCCAGAACACAGGGACACGTTGCGTCGTCGTCCGCCAGGTGTCTCTCTGTCCAGTAGGTACCCGGGGCATGGAAACTCACTTCCGTCGACGGCCTCGGAGCCGGCAAAGTCAATGACGGAGACGTCGAGGTGTTGTCCTGGCTCGGCGTCGACGATCCACGGCTGGGCGGGCGTACCGCACGCTGAGCCGGGTGAAGTGCTGGGTACATAGGTGAAGCCGCGGCTACTGCTGACTGGCACCGAACAACCACGATCAGCGTCAACAACTGTAACAGCACCACAGCCAGAACAATCGTCATGTGTGGCGTCGTGGCCTGAATTTTATTCTGCCAGAAAACTTTTCTTCTTATCGGAAAATATCCTGCCCAAAATACCACAGTTTTGTGGCTAAAAATCTCCGTTTTGGAGTAAATTGAAAGACAAAATTAAACTTTTAAACACGCATTATCTCAGCTGTTGACAATTTGCAGCTGCTCGTCGGAAAAATGCCAGTTTGTGTCTCTCGCTACTTTTGCAACCGATGACGCCGCTGCATGTCTCAGTATCATCTACAGCATTAGCCGATTGAGTCATTAATTTATGCAACAAATAATCGGAGTTAATGCGCTCGTAAAACGGCTGAATCAAAATTCGTTTAGTAAATTTTTCTCCTCACCCTTACGTGCCGCACATACTATTCGTAATCGACTTCGCTTATCTACAACAGCAAGTAGGCTACTCAACTCAAACATATTGTGGCATGTCCCCTACCGCTTTTACAAACGTAGCTGGCTTCCAGGTAGACTTTGACCTCTTTGTTGCACGGTCGCGTGGAATCGAAGTCTTTGTCTGGAATGCTGATCCTGCACGACTGACGTCCGGAGCACTTGCGGTCCGCTAGCGACAGAACGTTCGACGAACAACCGAGGAACCCAAGCCCGTCCTGAACGCAGCGTCCGATCCGCATTCGTCCGTATTCCGCCGACAGCATAACGACGACCTGCACGACAGTCAGAAGCGGCATTTTCTCACGTAAGTCTACCGGCTCGGCTCCTGGCAGAAAAACAGAAGAAGAATTGGGAAAATATGAAAAAAAACAACTCATGCACACATGCCAAATCTTTTCCATAACACGGTTTTTGGGCCGACCGCTACGCTAAGCTGTAAGCTTAAGGTCGGCCCTTTGTCATGAGTTGTCGACGTCGTCCATCCGTCTATCTGTCTGTCTGTCTGTAACAAATGTATTGTGGCTAAACGGTGCAAGATAGAACCTAAGTTGCTATTATCACTACAAGGACGTGGCATACGCCTTTTCAGATAACAAAAATCATCGACCTTAAATGGCCTTCAAGGTCAGTGACAACCAGTACGGTCGGCCCCCACTCTAGCGACAGCTGGGTTTCTTGTTTTTCAAGTACTTAGTCCCCCTACTTTTGCCTGAGTAAACCTATATGAAAGTACACTGCAAATTTCATACACTGTATTTTTCTTAATTTTATCAATATTCCTTTAGAAATACACTCATTTCTGTGATTTTCGGCGTGTTCAGTTCACTCGCATTATTATCTCTAGAAATTTATACCAAAGTTTTGCCATCAGTGACAAAAACGAAATACAGAAATCAAACTAGCAGCAATTAGTAGCTTGTTTTTGTCAGCAAAATCTAAAATTATAGTGTTTTTACCTGTCTTCTAGAACAATTCGGTTTAAACTCCTCCCATTCGCAGTACTCATTGACGCCTGCCAAACACGTCAATAATAATATCATTATGAATATACAGTCCACAGATATCTAAAAACGTCCCGCTTTGTCATTTTTCATATCTTTGTTAAATATTAACCGATTTTTAATTTTGTTTACTAGCACATACTGTACACAATTATCAATAACGTAGTTGACTAATATCCCACCACACTTTAACTGTGTTGCTACATTACCATGTGAAACATTAAATTTTCAAAAAATCACTAAAATCACTACATAAGCAAAAAATATCTTCTGAAATAATTTTATTAATTTTTATACAAATGTTTAGTTATGTTTAGTTCCACATACATTTTGATGTTTGTAAACCAAAACAAACGATATTATAGTAAAATAATAATTTTTAATACATTGACGATATACTAGTAATATAATGTTCCATTTAGCAGCGAAAACAAGGCTCTGATTAAAAACTTGTACCGGTTCAAAATATATAGTTTTAGAGAGGATACTGGCATAACTTTCGAAAATAAACTCCTATAGGGAAAGACCGGAAATGTTACTAGCAGTAATTTGGGAAACATGCAGCACCGACCAAAAGCATGAGATCGGCAGACTGAAGCATACAATACACGTACTGAAGACAACGTGACCACTGTGAATGAAATGGTATGTTACTAAACCACAAAGGCCAGAAACAGAACGCATTGTTCAACATGCCAAATATCCAAAAAAACGGATCTAACAAAGTATGGCATCGTACAGATCATTCACTGCATTTTTGGTCGGAGACGTATTTTGTTTACCAGCATGCTTTCTGTCTAATTTCTTACATTTATATTTCACAACGTAGTGTAGCAACACAGTTAACGTGTAATGGAATATTCAATAATCATTTTATTGCTAATTGTCTACAAAATGCATTAATTTAAAAATCAGTGGAAATTTAACGAAGATATGGACATTAAAAAGTGGGGCATTTTGGGGGCTACAGTGTACAAATACTAATGTTCTACTGATCTACATACATCGATTATATGGACAAGCAACAAAATTTTTAAAAAAGGATAACAAGACAACGTCCACACGTATACGTAAACTGCCTTCCCAAAAATAGCCCATAAATAACTAACTAAATACTGATGTTTTATAGGCGATAAACTTTTTTTTTAATTTACGGTTATTAGCTAACAAACCTATTACGATACTCGATTTGTTTGTCTGTTTTTAGTGTTTTTAGCCATAAATCCACTTATTTGTTCTGTCTGTAAAGACAGTTTTTGAAAGTAAGTTTTGTTAAAATTGTTTTTAGCTTTCGGACAAACTATGAGACGTTTCCGCTTGCATGCTCTTAAACTTATTATGTATCTTGTGCTTGCGTTGTTAAAAGTTGCGCTTGTCAACTTTACATTAAACGAATATATGATGATGAGAATACTGACGATTAATAATTGTCATTGCAAAAAAATGTAACCAGCAAAACCTTCTTGCGTTTTTTGAATTACATGCGTACATTTTATGTTGAATAACAAGCTAATCAGTATACATGTAATTCAAAAAGAAATGACGGATGATTTTTATTTCACCTAGCGAGAACTAATCAATGCAGGTATAAAATGCAATTAACGTAAAGAATATAGATTTCATTCCGGCACATAAATATTTTAGTTAAATAATTTAAACTGGAAAAGTGCACGATACTGTCCAATTATTTGCGACAGCAATGTATTATTGCGGTTAGTTACTGGCGCTGGTTTGCGCAAGGCACGCGTGTCATTGATGTAGAACAGAATGGCTTGCGTTCGTCATCCACATCATTAGGAGCCAGCCGTCGCACGTCCAAATTGGCACAGTTAGCAAAAGAGCTGTGAAGTTCAGACGTACGTGCCTTTTTGTCAGTCGCCCTGGCTAGAAATCGTGAAAGACTCAAGAGAAAGGTTGCTACTGGTAGGGCTGACCATTGTGAGCATAGGGAGGCGCCGAGTTTTCTATTATTCTACAGAGTGCCAGGGCCACACCATACATGCCAGCAACCCACTACTGTGGCTCTATACTCGTATTCCGCACAGTCTACCCCATAACAGCTACATACAGACATACTTCGTAGCTATGACGAGCCTAAGTAACTATAGACAAAGTGTACTTAACAGAGAAGAAGAGTTTAAGACCTAAGCTAACCACACTATATTAAAATAACTTGCGGGATAATATTTTTTGAAATACGTTTCATTTGAACGCAATAGCACACAGGTCAAATTTGTATTTTGTGACCGAATTCTTCTAGGTTTTTCGCATTTGCGCCAAACTAAACTGGCGCACGTGACTGCATAGGGAGAAAATAAAGACACTACGTAGCCAACTAAAAGTTACAGATATCGTACGAAGGCCTAATAAAACTGCACGAAACTTGCCGGCAGCGTTTGCGGCGGTTCGACGCGGGATGCCGTCGTTTGTTGTTGATATTCCTTGACAACAGAACGTCATTATTGTCAGCAGCCGTAGCAGCATCTCACCGTGTTGCAGCCTGCGGCAACATCCAGCGTCGCAAAGCCGCTTCATCTCCGTAGCACACACAAACGTGACGCATTGCTAACTAAGCTCGCCCTAAAGCTGACTAGGCTTACCACAAAAACATAAATATGTCCGAAAATCAATGTGTAAAAAACACTACGGCAGTGGTTACATTCGCAAAATTTTTTTAAAAACTATTTTGTGGTTTTATTAAACAAGTAACTGCGTCCAAAACGTTTGCAAAAAATGTCTTATGCGGTAAACCATTTCGGCAAATGTCTGCGAGATAGTTCATATAAAATAAAAAAAACAATATGTTTCTTTAAAATGCTTTATTCGACGATAACAGACATTTGATTGTAATACCGTAACCTAACACTCTCCACGTTTCTAAAAAATATCTGTAAAAGTTTCTTCGACATTATCAGTCGGCGTGTTATTTTGCTTTGTCGTCTACAAAAGTAAGCAATATGCATTGCCAGCGTCCATCTAGGTCATTATCGTAGAAAGCATAGCTTAACTGCATACGCACATAAGCACACAGACAGCCAACAAGAGAGGGAAGAAAGGAAAAATATATAACAGCCGAATGCCCATAATTGTGACACATTCGGTCGGGTATGGCGTCGAACGTCGCATAGAACGATGATTCATGTGGAAGCGCCCTCTAGTGAATAGTGACTGCTGCTGGCAGGTGCTTTTCTGATATTGAGATCTACACACTTCGTCGACCGACCTCACTGCGGACAATTCACGTAGAATGTAGCCAATAAGTATGCAAATAACGGAGATGACGAAAGGATGAAAAACGTATGAACGCTGGGGAAGAGAGGGAAGGGCGGG
>Ga0209367_1005006_pt1 | contig 18370 bp, 10 predicted proteins | sample WorMetLIZISLAND2_FD_187412 | JGI IMG/M metagenome (GOLD analysis project Ga0209367, IMG submission 187412) | Marine gutless worms symbiont microbial communities from Max Planck institute for Marine Microbiology, Germany - Olavius geniculatus... ... | reverse complement strand
AGGCAGAGCAGCTGTCTGATTCAGAAGCGTCCTCGTCGATGAAAGATCTCACCGTAAGAAGAAGAACAGCAATGCAAAGAAGAGAAGCTGATCGGGATGGTGACGATCATTCGCATTGGCGACAGGACGGTGACTCGACACTAAAGTGCATTTTTGTGTGTTTTTGAGTAGGCCTACGCATTTATTTACACACGGAAGAACCGGTGGCGAATTGTAACGATTTCGTTATCTGTAATTTTGAGGCATAGTTGCTAGACTTTGCAAGCGACAGCGAAACCATTTTTCGTGTTAACAAAATGTGTCTGGAACAGAACTGAAGACGTAAGTTAACTGCAGAAAACGAAAAAAAACGTTTTAATCCAAGTTTACTAATAGTTAGCACATGAAGTTTTACTGAAAGATTTTAAGCGGCTTTAAATGGGATAGGGTGCGGCACATCACGTCGTTTCTTTGCTGCAGCGTTCATCATACCGCGATTTTCCGTTTCGTACTGTTTAGGCGGCATCGCATTGCGATAGATGTGGCCGTAGCGTGTTCTGTCCTTCTGTTACACTTGTGCAGTCGACGTGCACTGTGCCAAAACCGTTGAATAGAATGAGATCTCATTTAGCAGGGATATCTACGTAGTCCAAGCAACATCGTGACAGTGATAGCAGTTGTAATATTAGGCTTCTTAATTTATTTTAGGCTCAAAACATATCTTCAGCAAAGTAGTCATATACACGATATACACCACAGTTTTGATTATTGTAATTTTAAAAGCCAAAAATAAATTACTTTGCTGTTACACGTCTCTGTACTGCTAAACTTTTGTAATTGAGTCCGGTCGACAACATATGCTGAAAAATGTCTTTTTCCACAGCTTTATGCATATTTATTCATTTATCTTATGTAAACCTAATTTTCTGCCAGACGTTACAGCTTAAAAGCAAAAGTGTGTAATTAAATAGTTTGTTGGAGATCGATTAGACCAGCTACAGTTATAGGAACGACGTCTAATCGTATAGATGGTACAAAGTTTGCTTTCAGCAGCTGACTGAACTGTTCTGGCTTGGGTGAATGAGTGAGTAGGCAGTTTAATGTCCCAGTCGACACGTAATAAGGCCTAATAGGTAATAAATAATAATAGGTCATTTCAGAGACTGTTTCTGAGCAGTCGATTGCACTGGCGATGACAGTACTGTACACAAAACAGAATCAAATGGGACCAGACTATGCTTGCATTGACCTAGTTAGGTGTATACAAAATACTTCTAACAGCAATGAACTGCCAAAAATACAAACAACTCGTTACACAAAATTTTCCACTATGCTGCTTAACCAATTTTACTCATGTACATTTAAGAAAATTACTTCATTTATTAGAATGTTTATGTTTTGATCCGCCTGTTGCCTGCAACACAAAAATACACGCAAAGTTGTTTCATCCAATCGTAGAAATCAGCATCAGGTATCTGCGATGGGTTACTCAGAAGAATATCGATTACCAGGTGCATGCTAAGACGTGGTTCAGCAGCTGTTTCAGGCTGGCTGCAGGCGGGGAAGTTACATCAAGTCGAGTTGACGACGTGCTCTATACAACGATCACGTACATTTACACCTGCCTCGCTGCAAGCGATCCAGTCAGATACTCCGTCGTTCAATCGGTGCTGCACGTAAGTGCGAACTAATGTCTGACGCTGATTAGCTGTGATGCACGCAGAAATTATGCTTCCGACCGACCCGTGTATATCTCGATGACTTGAAACAGTCTGCCTTGCAGTAGAAATACACGCAAGCACTGACACAATGTCGTCATAATTTTGAGTAGGATTTTTCATGTTTGTAGACTTGTCGGATTAATGCAGTGAATCTTTGTTTTTTGGTTCGTTTCGTTGGTTATTTGACCACGTTGGTAGCATATAAAAATTACCGTTATTATACACTGTGTCCGGGAAAGCGTAAACCCCTAGACATTGTGCAAGAGAAACTAATATTTAATGAAAATTTGGTGGTCGCTTCAGCAATTTATTGGCGATTAAATACACGAAAGTTTATTCAGATTCGTTCGGATTTGATAATTCTATTGTGCAGAGTCTTAGGGTTTACTTTTTTCCGGACACAGTGTATGTTATGGTTGTATAAGACACACTATACAACAGCATACGCATTAATATTACGCGGTGACTATTCGTCTGGCAGCCGTAAAAATAGCCTGTAGGCTATTGTTCCGGCAGTGAACAAAAACGAAAAACTCAGTCGCACTTGCCAGGCGGCGGGATCAATGTTGTTCGGCGTAATTGCGTTACACGTAGTGTCTAGAATTAGCTTTAATATTATGGCGTAAGGTTTAGACTTTAGGGTTTAGGGTTTAGGGTTAGGGTTAGATTAGCATATTTCAGAGACTTATGTGAGTATAATGCATATAAGCGTATAATACTGGTGACAAATTTGACGCTGCTGCAGGCAAGTACGAAACTTGGCGACTGGTGATCCCGTGATTTCTTACTTGCTAGCGTTGAGGTCGTCAGTTGCTCGGTTGCCGTCGTGTTTCTGCGCGATACGACGACGTCGACGTCACCCTAGTAGCTATTGATACTGCTACCGGATAAATATCCTACGCCTTAAAATTATTTATGCTTGTTCGTTGAAAATATTAAGCAGCTTAATGGAAAAATCAGGCATTCCGCACTATAGATTTTTTGATACATTTTAAATTTACGTAATGTATTTGTATTTGGTGTTATCTACATGCAAGCCACATGCAAGCCACCGAGCATGCTGTGTTATAGTTTTTATGAATGAGAATTTATTTTGTTGTGCCGCAGAGACTACGAACAACTAGAAACGGCTAGCTGTTTGCGCCTAAAAAACTTCGCATCAAACGGATTTATAGGTCTATATTAATTTTTAAAAATCTTTAGTTGGGTATATGCCCGCATTTTTGTACCCGGCACGCAACTATTTCCCGCTTTCAAAGCCTTTTTCTGCTTTATTCACGGAATGGCAAAACAATTATCGTTGTATGACTTTGATGAACTTGTGCTGCTGTTCAACTGTTTGATCTCGCCACAGAGTTGTTGTTCATTTTTTATTCTGTCTTGCTGAGATAAGCATGTGTTCTTTTGTTTGTTTTTTTCCATTTACACAAAGATAAGAGAGATGTACTCCTTTTTCACCTTTTATATACATCCGCATATGAAATCTTATGTCAAAGCTCGGATTTCTTGCATTTTCATTTGTGTGGTGGTGTATATAGGCGATGCGGATAAGACATGCAAGACGACGGTGATCTGCAACGTGACCACAGTGATCACTCAGTGACAGTAAATGATGAATATACGGTCCGCCAGCGGCTCGTCGAATTACGTTCTCGGGACGAATTAGTAGGAATTAGCTATAATTCACCCAGATGTGTCGAAATGAGGCTATCTTTAGCTCTGACGCTGGATGTTCTAATTTATTATTCTGGAGAAAACAGGTTAAATCTAACGTGATGAATGCACCAACGTGCCGCGTAACTCTGACTGACTTTCTTGGTGGATTCAAACGAACACGTCACCTCAAACCCAAAATACTATGCGGTAAAGTTTGGCATATCATCATATCATTGTTCTTGAAAATGTTGTAGGTACTGCAGCATTTATTTCAATCATTTTAAAGTGTTAATGACTACACGATACAATACATGAAAACATTTTAGTGTATTTAGAAACTGACGTGTGGTCAGCTTATCCAGCATAAAATCGAAAAAATAACGAATAAAACAGAAAACAGAGAATCTGACAAGCAGTGCTTCATTCCTAAAGACAGGCTACGATGGGAAAAGCGGCAACACACTTTACGACGATTTCACTGGGATAGAATTATATAAAATGTTTTAAAATAATGACAGCTGTTTTATTATATACGCTAGGGCTTATAACGAGCAAACGACAAACTGTCTGTCATGATTTAGCGTTTAGAAACGAATTTTATGTTATTAAATTATGTTAGACAAAGATGATCAATAAGTAGTGATAAATGTTGAATTTAGTTATGCGGAAAAAGTTAGAAGGATTGATAACTGGAGAACACATCTATAAACTTGTATTTGTACAGATAATAAACATAGGAGCCTACACGAAATTTGAGCTGAGTCTCACAAGACGCGCGACAGCATGGTTGCTCGCCCTCGGAAATCAGTGTACAGCATGCCACAATATTAACCCATTTTGACATGAAGTATCCAACTTTGACGCATCGTATGGAAGATTTCTGAAACCTAAGAGGTCTAAACTTAGACGGTTGAAATCTACTTTTTATGCTAAACAATTTAAATACAGATTGTTTTGGTCTATCTTTTTTCCGTATCGGTGGAATTTACTTTTAAAATATGAGTCGCGGCCCAAGTCGCGAAAAATTTACTAAAAACCCATACTTTTTAGGTTCAAGATTGTTTAAGGTCATCGATGCTGGTACCTCCGAAAAGCTTGTCATCAGTGCTTGTTACGATACGCAGCAAGTTTGTGCCTATGTGCAATTGTTTTCACACTAGACAGTTTAACAGCGACTAAATTGCGATTTGTTAAAAGTATCGCTCTTTGACGCCTTAGTTCGAAGAAAATCTTCGCACTCATCTGCACGAAATTCGGTCCCAGAAAACTAGAAGCTCTACGGTATCATGCAGTGAGAACCCAGAGTCTGGATCTTTATCTCATTTGGGTTTGGGTTGTTACCGGGCCCGAAACGTGGGTGGCAGACAGACGGGCAGAATTACGATAGCTATAGTATACGCGCTGAGCAATAGGTGCTGTCGCGCGTAAAATGAGTGAAAATGCATAGTTATTGAGCCAAACATTTGGTCAACAGACGTATGGAATTTGCACATTACACAGCGAGAGAAAGGGTCGATGTGGAATCGATGTTGCGCACGCGGCTACAGAATGAATAGAGTAAGAGTAGTGCGTTATCACGTACTGTCCAGTAATGTTCAGCTACTGATCCTACGCACGGGTGCAGCTTAAGGCTCAGGTGAGCTTGTTGTTGGACACCCGCAAATAATCTGTCTCCGATATCAGGCTACGCACAAACTGCTGCTGCTGCTGCTGATGCAGTCGTGATGTCAATTAGACCAAGTCACCTGGTGACTTCTCGCATACTCGATCTGTCCATTGATATTAGAGCTGCGTTTTTGATGCCTAACATGTTAGGCATTGTTCATAGATAAGTATATTATAAATACTATAATTACATATTTATGCTGGAGCACGAACAACGAATTTACTAGTATATTGCCTCAGTACAGCAAAACAAAACTCTTTTGAATTTTTCGTCTGCCGTGCCTTCAGCAGAAATTAAAACTAGTAGCTAGAAGTATTAAAACAATTAAAAGTATTATTATCATTAGTATATTTATAACATATTTATCTATGGTACCGGGTACACCTAACTTGTTAGGTCAACCAAAACGCAGCTAATTCACCATCTTCATCTATTTTATGCTGTCTGATATGTGTTCTGCAGTCCCAATCCTGCCCAATTACATGTTGAGGTGGATGCCTGTCCATCGGTGGGGCAGCAATCTCTGCTATTTTAGTCCTATAGCCCCGCCACTATAATTATAACCCCGCCACCAGGCGATGAAGATTTCATGTATCGTGAACTAGATTCGCTCTCGGACAGCAAACACACTATGAGGACTAACGCTAAATTAGCTGGTGCTTCGCAAAAAGGAATAATTTAAAAGCAAAACGATTAGCTGGCTCCGACGTAATGGCAAAACAATTGCCAGAGGCGAGAACGGCAATCTAGTTAGCGTTCAACTCGAGCGCCGAGTTCTGAGACGATTTACACCATATGATATTACACGTGCATTATTAACGCGTTGACTTGTGGCTGAATTAGTGCTCAGTGCTTAACTGCTTACCTTAGGCAAGCAAATATCTCAGGGTCTAATGCACTTTTCTTAGACATGGTAATTTATGCAAGTTTTGACCTTGGTCTTAACGGTAAGATTTTAACTGATCTCCGATGTTGATACACTTGAGTTTGTAGTTAGCGTTTCTGTGGGCGAGGACAAATGTTTGTGTAAGCTTACTTCTTATTTTCATTACGCTGGGACAGCAAACACAGACAGTGTGAGACAGATAGGTCTACACCCAAATATAAGAATAAAACACGAACTAAAAAGTAAAAAAAAACACTATAATTAAGGTAGTCTAGAATGCACAAAATCATGCAAAAAGTGAAATATAGTACTGTTTTGGCAAATATTTTACACACGTGTGTCGTGATAAAAGTGTCAGGCATGTTGAAATTGTTGACGTTATAATTGTAAAGCCTAGTACGTATGTCTGGAATTACTATACGGTGTTCAAATAAAAAGGCACTCTTGTTATAACTTAGCAAAATAGCAATAAATTTGAATAAATATTTTGAACAAAATTTGGCTGCAGTGACGAATGATTTTTTCCGAAATCTGGCACCGTATGAAATGTGGAAGACACGCGTATAAACTTGAAACGTCTCGCTATGATTTTAAAGCTGTGCGTTCGCTCTGCTAGTCTCTACTGGGACCAGAGTCAACGGCTGTGAACAGTATTATAAAGTGCTAAGCTTTTAACAGCAGTAAGAGACGGATAAGCTTCGACATTGTAGCCAACGGCTGCCATTGATCGATTGATCAATAAAAAGTACTTGAACGATCTCGATGAATGTAGATACATAAAGTGTCACAGCATGCCGAGAGCGTAGGGTCTGTTCGTAGTTCAGGTACAAGTAGTTCGTTCAACGCTGCGGGCACGCTGCTGCAAATCATTGCTAATTTCAACTTGCTGCGTTCGCTAAATGCACTTTCTGTGGGACGCCTGCCGAGGCGTGTGGGATGTAATCACACTCTCTCTCTCTCATTCTCGGTGCTTAGTGATCAGCTCACGTCCGATAGGATCGCCGAAATGAGAAGTTATGACGGCACTTAAAGTAACATTCGCCTAGCACATATATGGCACTATAGTGCCAGAATATTATCTTGCATTTGCCTGCATCAGCGCAGTCACAGCGCATCCGAATCTCGGATTTATACTGTATATTCTGGCAACGCCAGGGTTCTTTAGGACACGCGACGCTGAAATAAAACACGTTAAAATATGTGCGTATTTTTTGGATGAAATCGATCTAGCCATAGCAGTTTCGCCTGTTGCTATCCATTACTCCGTAGCGTGATCTGTTGTCTGTGTCGTTGTCTATCTGTCGTCTGTCACACTCGTGCACTCTGCAGTCTAAACCGTGCGACATGCCATTTGGCTGGTAGCCTACATTTGTGGGGTCTAGGGACACATTGTGTCAGACGTGTGGCAGATAGGGTTTCTGATCTGACAGCTTGGGGAAGGAAGGGTTTTGAGGTCAAAATCCCGATCAAAACGTACAACTGCAAATTGCTGCCGCCAATTAGCGAATAGAAATAAGGATTTGCGTAGACCGGCGAGAGCGATTTCCCTTATTTGACTGTCGCGCTCTGGCGCCATGACACTGCATAGTCTGCAGCTGCTGCAGATTCCGTCGGTTTGTCTGTCTGTTTGTCCGCTCTATTTATAGCTCCACCGACACGGCAATCGGAATGCTTGCACGGAACGACCAACCGACCGAATTTGACGGACAGAGAGCATCATTAAACTCAGTGAGATCAACAGACGTTGCCTTCCCGTCCTATCTGTTGACTTTGGCTCAGCCATCGACTACTCCATATAATAGCAACTACTAATCTAGACGTCTATGGCTCAGCTGTGTGCAAATTCTGGTCGGTCGATTGTCTCTCTTTTGTCGCTCTGTCAGTCCTTCTGTCCGTAGTGAGTGTATGTCGTCAACGTCAACACTGTCGGTCTGGCGGTGTCACATTAAATAGTTTCCCCATTACAAAGTCTCTCCTCCCGTGACAGAGTATCCCCGAGCAATGAGCGCACTACGCGGCACGCGCAAGCGGCATACCTATAGCATGCAGTGACCCGGCGACCGGTGGCTTGTCGGGCGACTTTCATCAGCTGCCTCCGCTGTGGTAATCCGAACGATTGTGTGACGTTATATGTCCCTCACTTTGCGATCTTTAATGCCTGGGCTCGACCCGTTCTGGCTGATCTTGTTTTATTTATTTATTTATTTTTGTGGCCTTAGTCGACAGCCAGATCGATTCCTATTGGCTTTTTAAATCTATTTTGCACTGAACTTGTTCATGGTTGTTAAGTCATCCAAAATGCAGCTTATATTTGGTCTATTTATACGACCGTCCTAACAGGCCGCATTACGCATCTTGCCCGTCTCTCTGCATGTCTTTGACAGATATTATTGACGCGCTACAGCAATGTTATAGGTGTCTTACACGGTTGTCGTCCGTCGTCGTCTGTCGTCCTCTGTAACTGGTGTAAACGGTGCAAGATGGGACCTAGGTTGCTATTGATCACTAATAGGAAGTCGAATACAGGCTTTCAAATTAAAATCATTGACCTTGGAAGACCTTGAAAAGTCATAACACACTATGGTGTGCCAATCGTGCGGTATTGTGGCTACACGGTAAGTCGCAATAACGATCACGACATGCGTAGAACGCGACAGTCTTCTAAGCTAATAGCTTGTTTTTAAGTGACTTTGGATGGGCTTGTTTAAGTAGACGTGCGATACATATTACATGCGATACGTTGATAGTTTGAAATCGGTGAGTAGAGACAGATGGCGCACACATATGTCGGAGTCACGACCAGGCTATTTCCGGTTCTAACGTATGGTATAGTATATCAGCGGCGGCACCAGCCCAGCCAATGTCCGGGCTCCCAGAAAGTCAAAATCAATATTTTAGTACTAATCTTGTCGACTTTTGCTTGGGCTAATACAAAAGGCTGACGCCACCATGGTGTAGATGCGAGCACTAAACGAAGCAACACAAGAAGCTAAATAGATAATTTAAATTGATGACAAGTTCACGTGTTCTGCTTTCTGATTCGGACAGAGTTTAATTCTAACTTTAAGCTAACCTACTGGGAAACAGTCAAGCAGACTGCTAAGGTGCGTTCAGAGCAACAAAAATGAACTGAAATAAATTAAATTGAAATGAAGGCCGTTCAGTTTTTTTATTTTAGTTGTTTTTATTTTTGTTGCTGTGTACGCACTTTTAGATGACGTTCACCTGTATGCAAGCAAACGTTTTGTTTAGATTAATCCATCTTATATAAGAGCAGGTGTTTTGTTGTTCTAGATGGTTATGACGCAGTGAGCGGCTGTGGCGGCAGTTGTTCCATGACGACATCACCATGACAGCGTGCTCCGCAGTCACCACTACCAGTAGCAGCAGCAGCAGCGCTAACTGCACGTCATCAACCACGCTCATTGCCCGAGCTTCACTGCCGACCATCTCACTGCACGACACTGCCGCTGCTCACCACGCCCTCCAACGGCTCACCGCTCGTGATGCTCCTACCGATGACGTCACTACGGATGACGTCACTGTCGATGACGTTGCTGAGTCGAAGAGTGTTCCGCGGGTCGGACACGATAGAAAAAAGCATCACGCGTCATACAGGTCAGCAGTCGGCGGTGACAATACTAACGGTACGAATAGGCTATGGTATCTCACTAGGCTAAAGCCTAACCAGGGCCAACGGACACGCGAGTTTCAGGGTTCCGAGAAGGTTCCCACGGAACCCCAACAGCCTGCCACAAAAACGGCAAAATGGCTGTATTTTTGACAAGAAATGAATTCACGGAGCATGTCCTGCATGCAGAAGTGGCGAGGTTTAGCCCACATATGAAACAGATAAAGCTTAGGTTTGATGGTTGGTCTCTCATTGCAGCAAGGCCTTTCCAAATCGCGTATTATATTCGAACGTAGCCAACGTTAAGTGCACGATAAACCACATAATGCAGTTGTGTGTATTATCCTAGTTAACAAGATAACGGCAGATAGAAATCTTCTATCGTTTTGCATTGCAGAATGGCGTCAGTAATTTGGTCCTAAATTTTGGACTGTACATGATATCATTTTGCTATCGACTTTTTTGCTTTGCGCTTCTGAACATCGTTTTTTGGAGTCCAGCTTCCAGTCTCATATAGGCTAAAACAGTCGCAGACTATACGTACGACGGTCCCCGACACGCATTGTGCATGAAAAATTGCCAGTTATCGATTGTTTTACAGTCATGTCGGTGCGAATGAATCAGTTCTGTTTTGCTAAGGCAACAGTAATAAAGCAGAATATCGACTAGGCCTCGTGCATTAATCGAAGCCTGGAACTACCGGGTATGCCGAAAAACGACACCGTTTTCACGCGTGAAAGCCGCTACTGCTTTCCGCGCGTATTAGCCATCGCAATTCTGTCTGTCTGTCTGTCCGTCCGTCTGTCCGTCACACGGGTGGATCAGTCAAAAACGGTGTAAGTTAAGATCACCAAATCTTGACCGTCGGCTGCCTGGAAGACTAGTTTCAGGAACCGTGGAGCTTTTCCATAAATTCGAAGAAGATCACTTCGAACAAGGGCGCTAAATGAGAGGGGGTGAGAAAAATTTGCGATTTTTAGCCAATAAGTCGCTGTATCTCAATAACGGCGCGAGATAGGGCCTAAGTTACTATTAATCACTAATAGGAAGTCGGACCCTGGTTTTCGATTGCCACCGAATTCAATAATCTTGGATAACCTTGAACGTTAAAATAGGGATTTTTAATGCATTTGTGGCAATTTTTGGGCTGCGAGACACATTTTAAAGCGAATTTCGCCGAAACAAATTGAGGTAGACATGGAAAAGCTGCATATAGAATTTTCAGCATTGAACGTAGATTTTGAAGGTCTAAGTCTCGATTTTCTGGGTTTAAAGTAACCTGCGCACGAGGGCATCAAAGAGCGGTGCCCTCGTAAAAGTCGCGACGAAATAGCTGGAGATAGACCAACAGTTTGCGAACAGGAACTGCTATAGGCTTTCGCGCGTCTCGTAAGCATTAGCTCAAATTTCTTGTTCAGTTAAATAGGCTATATGCCACTGCAAAACACCATGCTGTCTGAATAGTTTAACATTAGCTATTAATTATATTCGACAGTTTTCAAATGCGTTTATTTATTCGAGACATTTTCGTAATATTTTGGAACCACAGACGCAGATTGTAAATCAAACAGCGTTTCTCGCGTTCTAATCGAACCATGGGTATTACAATTTATTTGCATAAAACAGAAGAAACTACATACTGATTAAGTCAATTAGATAAAATTTTAAAAAACAAATATATTGTAGCCTATCTAACGAGGTTAAAAAAATAAAAAAACAAAAGGATATCATTTTGGGCTCGCTATGTAGTAGGAACAAGTAATTTCAGCAAAGCTCATGTGACGCGCGATAGCAGTGGTCCTGCCACTTTGGCAATCAGTGTAGGCCTACAGCAATAAGATAATAACGCATCCTGAAAGAGTACTAAAATTTGAGGCCACCGTACGGAAGACTCTTTGAATTTAAAAGATCGAAACTTAGATTCCTAAAAATGTACGTTATATGCAAAAATGTCATATGCAGGTTGTCCAGGTCCATCTCCAGCTATTTCGATCCAATTTACTCTTAAAATGTGTGTCGCAGCCAAAAATCGCAAAACAAAATCACTAAAACCCCTATTTTTTTGGGAGGGGGGTTCAAGATCATTCAAGGTCATCGACGTTGACACCAAAAAAGCTTGTCACTATTGCTTGTTATAATAAGCAGCATGCCTATATGCAACCGTTTTTCCCGCTACACGAGAAAATTGCGATAAAATATCCACTTTTTAGTGGGGTAGCTGTCTTTGACGCCCGCCTGCGCCAACATCCTTGAACTTAGGGGGTCGAGACTTGGACTGCTAAAATCTATGTTTAATGCTGAAAATTTCATACGCAGGTTGTCTTGGTCTATCTCCAACCATTTCGTCGTAATTCAGTGTTGAAATGTGCGCTGCATCCAAAAATTGCGAAAAATTTACTAAAAACCTCTTTTTGGCGGGTTCAAGGTCGTTTGAGGTCATCGATGTTAATAAATCTAAAAAGCCTGTTACCAGTGCTTGTTATAATAAGCAGCATGTTTGTACCTATCTGCAACCGTTTTCACACTATACGAGCCAATAACAGCAAAATAACGTCGTTTTAAAGGAGCGGGTATCCCTCTTTGACGTCCTCGTTCAAGGTGAACCCCGCCTTCCAAGGCACGAAATTCTATCACGAAAAACTAGAGACCTTGAGGCAGCCCAAAGTGAAGATTTCGTGATTCTAGGTGTCGCCATTTTGATACAGTGCCTGGGTGTGACGGACGGACGGACAGAGGGACAGAAGACGTCCAGGCCATAGTTAAGACGCGCAAAGCATTTTGCTATCGCGCGTAGAATGCACTGTCAAATTAATGCGTCATTGAATAGGCATTAGGCTATGCAGCGTATTGGCTGTGTAAAGTGTGTAATTTGAGGCGAAAAAACCACATAATCTGATTGTTTTTTTTTGAAAACCTGTGCATATATTTCTTGAGTTTTGGTACGGGTCTATAGTCTAAACATTAGGCTGTTTCTCAATAATGGTTTCGCCGCCTATCAAAAACGGTTAATGCTACCTGCCAGCCTGGCCAGCGATCACGGGGCTTAGTTATTCACTCGAATTGGAGAATTAAGCGAATGTTGGCGTCGGCAACATATTTGAAATAGTCGTTTGTTTTTTTTCTGCACATATTTGGGGATCAATGAAATGCTGTTATCGCCGTAGATGGTCGATGACTTGTATCATTATGACAGAACTTGAACAAGAAATCTGAGCTAATGCTCATGAGACGCGCGAGAGCCTATAGCAGTTCCTGTTCGCAGGTAATCTTGGTCTATCTCCATCCATTTCGTCGCAATTCACTCTTTAGCAGCCAAAAATCGCCAAAAAATTACTACAACCCCTTATTTTTAGGTTTCAAGGTCAATCAAGGTCATCAATGTTGACAATCCTAAGAATCCCGTCGCCAATGCTTGTTATGTTAAGCAGTATGTCTGTGCCTATCTGCAACCATTTTCACGTTAGACAAGCCAGCAGCTGATAAATAACCACTTTTTAAAAAAAAACCCTATTTGACACCCGCGTGCGCAGGCCTCCTTGAGCCTAGAGGGTCCGGACTTGAATTGCTAAAATTTGCATTCAATGCTGAAAATTTCATACGCAGGTTGTGTTGGTCTATCTCCAGCAATTTTGGTGCAATTCACTCTTGAAGTGCGTGTCGCAGCTCGAAATCGCGAAAAATTCACTAAAAACCCCTATTGGGGGGTTCAAGGTCATTCAAGGTCATCGATGTTGACATTTCTAAGAAGCTCGTTGCCAGTGCTTGTTATGATAAGTAGCATGTCTGTGCCTATCTGCAACCTTTTTCACGTTAGAAGAACCAATAACGGTAGAATAACGCTTTTAAGGGGGTGCCCCTCTTTCCCCCCTCGTTCGTGGGGACCCCTTTCACCCAGTGGCATGAAATATTGTCGCAAAATACTAGAGACTCTAAGCTATGCTTTGGTGTAAACCAGAAGTCTCTATCTCACCTGGGCTCCGATCGGTACCGGGTTGTGACAGACACCAAGACAGAATTACCATAGCTAATACGCGCTATAGCGTAAAAACCAACCAAATGAAAATAGCGGCCTACGTATATTGTTTGCTACGGTTTGGTTCGCCAGATGTCAGCAGCTTACGGTGACGCTATGAGAATGTTATAGGCCTACCCAGAGACACTCAATAAGCTGGTTAAACCGAACGTCTACGGTTATCAAAACAAAAAATAACATATATAACAATAAAAAATAATGTAATGTAAAATTGAAATAAGACCTATGATAATATGTGATTAGCGTACATGACTGCTTTTTAGAAAGTCTAGTTTTACTCATCGGTTTTCGGCCGACCGCTAAAATGAAGTTTTTAATACGATGTCGTCTAACTGTCTGTTTGTCTGTAACGCATGTATTGTGGCTAAACGGTAGGTCGTACCGAAAAACTTACTACACGATTAATTAGCCTGCTTTGACGGCTATTCGCATGCAAAATTTCAGCGATTTAGTGCAACTGCAATAAAAACATTTTCAAATGCGGGATTGGACAAAAGTGGGGTAAGGAAAATGGGCGTTGTTTAACCGATAAGTGGCCGTATCTTAGAAAAAATGTGAGATAGGGCCAAGGTTGCTATTGGTCACTAATATGAAGTCGCATAAGCTCTTTTAGATGACACGAAAATCATCGATCTTGGATGACCTTAAAAGGTCATTACTTGTTACGCACTTTGCTATGTCAATCGTGCAGTATTGTAGTTAAATGGTACGTCGTAGGGGTCGGCGATAGTGCCGTTGGATATGAGGATGAGGAATTGCTGAAGACTGTCAATATTGACGATGTCTCTATCTGCAGCGGTTCGGCCGCAATTTTAAATGCAAGCTTGCTGCCTGCGCGTGCGCCGAATTACCGTATCGTATCCTGGCGTTGATTGTAGCGTTCGATCAGCGAAAATACGAAGGTACATTACGACACAAAATACACTACATAGAAATTTATCATTAACAGCGGGCCACAACAGAACTTCAACCACACAGACAAGTTGAACAATAATACAACACATGTGTAGTACCGCAGACAGCACGAAAATGTGCCATTTTGCTGAAGCGCATTGCAGCCAGTTGATGGAACAAGGAATGGGCACATCATCTTGCTGTCGTCATGTTAAATATTTCTCTGTCACGCATCTGGAAATGACAGAAAAAAAGCTGAACTGTAAAAGGTACACGCCATTCTGTCTGGAGCCGGAGAGCGATGGTTCGACGTGGCCCTCGTCATCTTCGTTGCGGTTGCGTGCGCGGGAATTATTCAGGGACGTCACATGACGGGACCAGCAGACCGGAATGAGGCGTGCGGCTGGTCAAACAGACAGGCACTATCGGCTGAGCGCCCGACCGCCGGGGCTCGACCTGGCCTTGTACTCGGCCCCGTGCCACCACCGTAGTCGCCTGTCGTGTAGTCCCATATACAATAGCGTCTCGAATGATTGATTGACCGTGCTTGAAGTCTCTTTTGAGGCTTTGAGGCATGCGTTCCCGATGGCGCGAAGGAAAAACGAATACTTAGCAGCTAAGAATAGTTCGACAATCCACTCGGCATTTAACCGTTCGTGACTCGTAATCTTCTCGGTCTCGCATGTAGGCTACGTCGTCTGCCATCGTCCGTTCAACATCTGTACTGTCGATACGCCGATAACGAGTCGATTGTTGGCTACAATTCCACTCCAGTCGGCAACCGACGTCGTCGTCAACCTTCTTCAGCCCTTAAAACGCAGTAGGCCTAATCCACTTACTTCATACGCCGCGCGAGCGCGTGTGGATCGGGCGTTTTCCTCTCTCACTTAAGAGTTGCTTGATACGACAGAAAATTTTTCGTTTTTGATTTGTTTTGAAATTTACAAAATTTATTTTTACGCGCGATAGCAGAATGCTTCGCGCGTCAATTAGCCATGGCCTGGGCGTCTGTCTGTTTGTCTGTCCGTCCGTCTGTCACACTCGTGAGCTGTATCAAAACGGTGCAAGCTAGGATTACGAAATCTTCACTCTGGGCTGCCCCAAGGATTCTAGTTTTTAGTGACAAAATTTTGTCACCCTGGGTAAGGAGGTTCCTCTCGAACAAGGGCGTCAAAAAGGGGTACCCCCTTAAAAACGCTATTTTGCCGCCATTGGCTCTTACAGTGTGAAAACGGTTGCAGATAGGTACAGACTTACTGCATATCTTAACAAGCACTAGTGACAGGCTTTTAAGATTTATCAACATCGATGACCTTGAACGATCTTGAACCCCCAAAAAGGGGTTTTTAGTGAATTTTTCGCAATTTTTGGATGCAGCGCACATTTCAACCCTAAATTGCGACGAGATGACTAGAGATAGATCAAGACAACCTGCATAAGAAATTTTCAGCATTAAACGTAGATTTCAGCAGTTCAAGTCCCGACATCTTAGGTTCAAGGAGGCCAGCGCAGGCGGGCGTCAAAGACGGCTACCCCCAAGTGGTTATTCTGCCGCTATTGGCTCGTGTAGCGTGAAAACGGTTGCAGATACATGTAGGCACAGACATGCTACTTATCATAACAAGCAATAGTGACAAACTTTTTACTGGTGTCAACTTCGATGACCTTGAATGACCTTGAACCCCCAAAAGAGAGGTTTTTAGTGATTGTTTTGCGATTTTTGGCTGCGTCACACATTTTAAGAGTGAATTGAACCGAAATGGCTGGAGGAGGATCCGGACAACCTGCGTATGACAATTTTATCATAGAACGTACATTTTTAAGAATTTAAGTTTCGATGTCTTAAATTCAAGGAGTCTTCCGTACGGAGGCCTTAAATTTAAGTACTCTTTCAAGATGCATTAATATCTTATTGCTGTAGTCTTACACTGATTGCCAGAGTGGCAGGACCGCTGCTGTCGCGCGTCACGTGAGCTTTGCTCAGATTACTTGTTTACAGCAAGCGTGAGTTTGCGAACATTAGAAAAATAATTTTACAATTGATAATAAACGAGAAAAGATGTCGGTGTTAAGTATCAACGTGATATACGGCCGTCTGTCTAGTTGCCGATAACCGCTCAGTAGGTGATCAAGGATACCCACAGTTAGAGTTATTGACAATAATGGGAACTAAACCGGAATCTCAAGACTAAAACGATGTCCGACAGTCCCATACTTAAACAGTAAGGCTAAAACGTAATTTCAGCAATTCACAGGCCATACTAGTCACACATAACGTCAAATAAACTTCATCAGAATCAGTGACAGACCAACACACCCAGAAGAAACATCATTTTTTCGGTTTGGAGAAGTTGAAAAACGTCAGTCAGGAGATCACACCACTCCGGTGCGTGTGACTGCTGACTGGTGCACAGTGGCGGATCTAAGGGGAGGGCGGACCTTTGGCCGTTCTCCCCTTTTTTGAGCCCCTGTGCATAAGTAAACACTTTACATGCTCTGCCGAACTGCTAATTAAAAAGTTCGTGTATCAGGAAAATTAGTAAAATTATTGCCACCAGATGTTATATTTAAAGGCTAAAATACACCACCTTAGACCTTGCTGGGGAGTTCACAGCTTTCCCCCAGGCCTTCTAGCTAAATTCAATGGGTCCTACTTCTAAGGGAAGGGGGAAGGGAAAAGGAAAAGGAGGAAGGGGAGAAGGGAAGAGAAGAGAGGGAGGAGAGGAAGGGGCAAAGGGGGTATTTTGTTTCCCCTTTGGCTGATGCCTATATCCACCACTGTGGTGCAGAACGAACAGAACGTAGAGTACATAGGAAGACCCCCGCGATGACTGGCTGGCGAACGACTGACTGAGCTAAATGACGGATACGCACTCAACAATTATTGCAGATGCGTGACGTGCTGACAGCGTCTTCAATGGCTTTATTGCCTCGACGTCCATCTGTTACCGGTGACAGCAAAACATAGTACCAGGTTGCAAACATTGCCGTCTTGAAAAAAACTAAAAAAAATCTTTTTTTGCGAATTTTTATGCTTTGAAGGCTACCTGCCTTGAAACTAAGTGTTGTGTCAAGCATTTGCATTTCACTTCTCATGACAGGTTGACAACGTTTTCACGGCGGTAGCATAGGCGCCATAGTCTTCAAAATGCTTCAGGTTGTCTTTTGTTTTGGTTTGCTTTGCCTGTAGTGCATTATAGCCTTAGAATTGCAAAGAGTGCAAGCGTAAACTCATCGTCCACACAAGTACAGTTGTTATTTTTACGTTTCATGTGAAAATAAATAATAATAACGCTGCTTATCACATCCACGTTAGTCTTCATGACAGTCCGTGTATTCTAAATGTATTTTTACTGTTTTGATCATAAAGAAAAAACTTAAAATTTAGCACCCAAGATAGCACAAAAATGCGCCATTTTGCCACTAAAGTAACAAAGTTTTCTAGAAAAGGGGCTATGTCTCTCCCAGACCCATCTTCCTGTAAGGAAGAAAACATGGTCTGCACACTTCGCATATTTCGGCGCCTTCGGTACTCAACCTTCTCCCAAAATTCAACTTTAAGATCTGCCTATGAGCCACAGCAATAAGTACACTGTGTCCAAAAAAATACATCCCCGACATTTTCGACTGTAACGTGTAAACCAATTATCGGATTTTGATAATTTTTGGCACAAAAATTCCCGACACAACTTGCCATCAAACACCATTTAGTTTTCCACCTCACCCAACGTTTGTTTCTGCACTACCTGGGAAAAATACAACCAGCGAAATATCACTTCCAGTGCGATATTATTGCTTAATTAACATAACGCGTAAAAACACATTTTGTTCACATTTTTGACACTATGGCTGACATTTCATCCAGTTGTCCATTTTTCAACTGCCTGTAGTAAAATTGCTTGCA
>Ga0209367_1005005_pt1 | contig 18374 bp, 9 predicted proteins | sample WorMetLIZISLAND2_FD_187412 | JGI IMG/M metagenome (GOLD analysis project Ga0209367, IMG submission 187412) | Marine gutless worms symbiont microbial communities from Max Planck institute for Marine Microbiology, Germany - Olavius geniculatus... ... | reverse complement strand
AAGATAGCTTAAGAAGAGTAGAACGCACGCACGGACGGACGGACGGACGAAAGCACGCACGCACGCACGCACGAACACACAGGTGATTTTATACTCTGTCCAATGCTATGCATAGCATTGGACAGACAACAAGAACGAGAATAGAATGATATTAACAACAGATAAACAAATTTTGCGTCCATGAATAACTGGTTTTAGATTAATGGTTAGACATGTTAATTTGGCAAGTAGTCGGGCAAAATGTTTAAGCGATGTGATCGATTTAGCCTTTGCAGTTCATCTGTAGCTAATGAGTTTAAAATTATCCTAATTTATCCGCATTTGCCGATAAATATACACTTTTTAGTTACAATGGCATAATGGTGAAGAACAAAATATTATATTATTTTTCATTCATAATCGCCAGTTACAGACCAAGTTTTAAAAATCTTTCACCGATAGGCCTAGACTTCGTGGAAAATTGGAAATAAACTAACTGCTTCCCACTGAAAAGTTTCCACCGCACCTCACACTAACGTGCGAATATTAATTTTCCAGTATTGCACCCAGAATATGGCTACCAGCCAGCCCACTGTAACGTCTTTGGTCACGTGATTGCTTTACCCCTGTTTTATTTAGATACCCTGATTGCACCGACCACAACAACGGCAAACCAGGCAAACAAACGAATACCGAAGTGACCGCGTTAGCTGAGCCAACAACACCAATCGCCGATTTATAGCTCAACACGTCATATTATATGTTTACACAATTTGATGAATTAGCAAACTAAAAAACCTAAATATTTGAAACAGATTTTCCAGCTTTGGTTTGACGTGCAACGTGCTTGTGTACTACAGATGACGTTGCCGAGCTGTTCGTCCGTAGTATTCGGCGGCAGTGCGGCGCTACAGCCACCACCGCCGCCGCCGCCATCTCTACTAGGACCCGGAGTAGTGCCGCCGCCTGTACCAGGAACCCCGGGCTGCAGCAGTACGACCGTGGCAGCGCAGCCGATCCAGTCGCAGCAGCAGGCCGCTTCACCCGTCCTTTATCCCGTGGTCTACGTCTCGCCTGCCGGACTACTTACGGTACCGGCACAGACATAAAGCTATACGGAGCGTCACCTGCCATATGTGATCACGCACAGTGTTACCTGTTATCCGACACAGGCGAACGTGCCCCGCGCCTCGATCCCAGCCACGCAGGACGGTACTCGATTTACCTACCCCATAGGGATGGAAGGTTAAGTTGACCTTGTATAGTTATATAGTGAGATGATTTACCTGTCTGCAGACATTTATCCATCCAAGTAATAAGAACTGGATAGCGATCCGACCGGGAGTTGAAATCACGGCTTCAACCGTTACGCCACAACCAAGCGGCCATGTTGGTTGAATTTAGACAAGAAAGCAGCAGGACCGACTGTACCGGACAGTCTGGCATTTTTGGCGATCTGTCCCGTTGAGAAAAGACCAGACAAGCATTTGTCCGGTTTTTTAGAAAAAAATGTGTAGCTATAAGCGGAGCGCAAACGATTACTAGTTCGTTTGTGTAGTTTCGAAAGTGTTTCTTGAAGTTCTTGATGGAATTTTCGATAAACATTTTTAAAGTAAAAAAACGTTACAAAATGTTTAATGCAAAACAATAGAAAAACGTGGCAGAAATAAAAAGCATAGTGTGGTTTATTAGGCCTACATACACTATGACTGTAGGTGCTGATGCGGCACGACGTGGCGGTGGAGATGACGTTGGACCGTGCAATACGAGTTGTCAACCATGCTCACAAGGCGGTCGCCGCGACCAACGGACGAGGCAACGCTTCGTGCATCTACCACGTCGCAGCAAAGATCTACCAGGACCGCACCAGCACGCAGCTAGAACTCTACGGAGGTACAACATCAATCTGTACTTATATCGCTCGCAAATCGCGTTTTGGTAAAAAGTCGTAAATGCGTTTACTCAGAGCGACGTAACTAAACTGAACTGACACGGTTTACGGTTTTAGTTTTTGACGAACTGACCGATGGACCCGCAGTGCGAGCCCATTGGTCATTGGTTGACGCGTAATTGCGCGTAGTCATATATAGTCACCGACGCCGTTAGATGGTGCCTACTGTAATGCGTTACTGCTTGTTCCCAATAATAATATAAAACTAATATAATATAAACTGATAGGCCTATCACCAAGAAACGCTGTTTTAGCTCAAAATGCACCACAAACATGCTATAGAGTTTACAGCGCTCATTCATACACTACACGTAACTCGACTAAGAGGGATGTTGTTCACGGAAATGGGAAACTAATCAGAATGGGAAGAAGAAGAGAAAGTATGGAACGAAAAAAAGAAGAGAAAAAGTAGAGAGAAAAAAAACCGTGGAAAAAATAGTGGACGAAGAGGGGGGGGGTTAATGCATAGGAAAAAATAAGAAGAAAAAAGTGAAAGCGAAGGGAGGGGAACTTGAGATTTGAGATACAAGCAACTACCTCAGAGTAATATAACACGTTGTGATGATAATGATGATGATGAGGCAGGTCGACGCGCCAAGATGACGACGGAACTGATGGAGTTCGGCACGGTGGCGCCCCCACCACACTGCAACGGAGCGACGAACAAACCCAACCAGACAGAATGCTATCGACTGACTCAGTACGGACTGAAGGCGAACCCGACACCGGATTTCACCGACCTGTCACAGGACATGTCCGTCACGTTGCTGTTCTCTTCGTCTGGATATGGACCTCACCTCATCGCACAGTACGAGGACGTCGCACAGGTCTGTCAAGCTTGCTGGCAATTGCATTTCGGTTCTTATGTTTTGCTGCTGACGTTTTTCTTTTATTTTCGCCACGAGATCTCCCAGCCCACGTGGCCGATCGCCGTAAAACTTTGCAGCATGATCGGCAGCTGGTTGCACTTTATAATTTATATCTTAAAATGTGGGTGGCCCTCCAAAAATGGGGGCCAATAACATGCCAAATTCGGCGCGAATTTGGACAATTTCGCCAACGCATGCACTGTGTAGACTAAGGCGATTGCGTCCAGACCGCGTGAGTGATGTGGCCTTGCTATGTGCGAAATTTTAACTTTTAAATTGTCTCCCTAATCGGACTTACGGGTGGTCTAACGTTATGCTCTGTGCCATTTTTGTTGTCAAATAATTAATATCTAGACCATCTGAATATCGTGAAATAATGCAATACTATTTTCTATTTTTGTCGTTTTTACCCTAAATTTAACAATGGTCAACCAACAATAACAGTATGGCTATTATATGTACTTATGTGTTTGTGGGTCAAAAATAGTCAACGCAGTCTTTCTAGGCATATCGTCATACAACTCTCACACCAGTAGTCAGAACAGAATATCACATAGTCAGTATCTACAGACAACACTCTTGACAAAGTCAAATACATCAACATTTTTCCTCAAAAACGTCTAAATGGTAACAACGTCACACACTGTTATGGGTCAGAAATGACTTTTGCGGTTTTTACGCGCGACAGCTAGCTATAGCGTGTAAAAAAACGGCATAAAGTTTACGCCACCGTTGCTCTTGACTCTGGACAATGGGTTTTTTCCAATATGAGCTTGCTTTAAAGATGTACCGGTTGATACTGTTATCGAAGAGCTCGGTCTTGCTAGCTGGAAAACAAAAAAAATATTTATTTGCTGTATTCAAACACCACCTTTTGTCATTTGAAGAATTTTTCTGAACATTTTGCTGAAAACCGCATGACTCTGAGACGTACGGTTGCAAAATTATGGTGCCGTTAACTTCGTGCTGTTTTTGAAACACTCTGTATAAATGCGTATATCTTATAAAGACACGGACATAATAAATGCTGCAGTCACGATTGAGCATTGAAAACATTTAACAAATTTTAGGTTACGCACCGACAGCCGGTTAAATAGCCTGTAAGCTATGTGACCGGTCAAAACGAAAAATCACAGTCGTCCGCTCGCGAATGACATTAAATAGCCTACAGTATACGCGCTACTGACTAGAATTCGCGTGAATAATTTTTTACTATGGTGTTCGGCTAAAGATTAGGGTTAGAGTTGGGGTCGTTAGAGTTAGTGTTAGGGATAGGGTTGGGGTTAGCAATTCTAAAAGATTTATGTCAGAATAATGAACACTAAAAGTTAGCGTACAATATGGGTGGTAAATTTGAGGTTCCTGCAGGCAAAGAAAAAACTTGCCAACTGGTACGCCGTGATAGCCAGGCTGCTTACTAAGCCTCGGGTGTTAATTGGTCGACTGGCGGCTCCGTGATACTGTACTTGCTACGGTTGAGATCGACAGTTGCTCGGCTGCCGCCGTCCTTGCGGCGGTACGACAACCACCCGAAGGGTGCTGTCGTACCGCCGCAGGGACACGGTCTTAGCCAGAACCTAATAGCACCATACGATGCTTGTACCTACTGACTATGGCTGTTCAAGCCGTTGACCGGTCAAATATCCGGCCCTTATGCGTGCGTCTGTGTCTGTCTGTTTGTCTGTCTGTCTGTGTACACGACTGTGTCGTTGTGTGTGCAGGCGTCTCGCTATCGATTCTATCGGAACGGTGCTGTGACGGTCTACATCAACGGAGTGCGAGTTCATCAGACAGCTCGTGGTGACGTCATCGTAGCGTCAGGCCGCAAGTATCTGCGCGTCTCACCTCGCACCGGCCTGTCACGTATCGTCACACACTTCGTCGAGATGACGGTGTGTGTCCGCCATCTAGTACATGCACTTTTTGCCTCACAAGACTACAATAGAGCTTGCGGTTTATAGGCGGGCCCATTATAATTATAGCCTAGTGGTTTGGCTTAGTTGGTAACATTGGTCGCATCAACGACGTTACCCAACTCCGGGTTCGATTACTAATTTTATGGGTAACCGTCAGCAAACCGGTAAACCATCTCGGTAAGCCACCCAGGTCAACTCAGCCTGGCCATCCGTCCGTGTGTAAGGCAGTGAATACCGGCGAAACCTGGGAAGTAAATGGGCACAAAGGCACACCACGCGCGATGCAGTATACCCCATATCCGTGGTTTGGCATTGGTGTCTGGCTGAGAAAGGGAAAACAGAGATCCGTGACGCCTTATGTGCCTAATTGCTTGCGAAGAACTTTTTTTGCTTGAGACACAAAGGTTAGTTTTGCGAGAGTCGGTGTAGACGTAAGCTGGTGTGATTTGTCAGGTGCGTTGAAGAACACGCAGATAATAGATATGCATGAGCGATACGCATAAATGTATGCATATAAGAAATTACGCCCAACAGCGTAGTAGTGAATAAGATACTAGGACTACGAGTATAATAGCCTACATGTAGTACAAAGTCTATCACGGATATTTGACTTTAAAGATACAGGTAAAAGTCAAGTGCTTGTTATAAAGTTGCTTACTTGAGTCAGCCTCGTGGATGAAAGTGCTTTACAATCTCGGAAGTGGTAGCTGATTGACATGAGCTAATGATACAGCGCATTATACGAATCATAAACGAGTAGGACTAATATAAGCTTAGGCCTGTTGACTGTAGGTGGAGCAGAACTGGACGGTGCGCGTGCGTCGTGGAGGTCATCGTCTACTCGCCAATGCTCACGTCTTCATTCTGGCCAACGATCGAGTCGAGTTCGGCCTCGACCAGTTTCAACGACCGTTCCTTCAGCCCGTCTCCGAGCGCCAGGAAACGATCATCTGCCGTCTCGACTTGTTAAAAGGTACATATGTTTCTGCATGCACTTTTGCTATACAGCAGCGTACGTGGTGCTCTGCTAGGACGTACAAGAGCTAAGCACGCCCAGGCTTGCATCACCCGCGCCATGCGTTCGAGCGCACACTGTGTTGGTCTATGTTCACTGTATGATTTGTTTCACGTGCGATGTAACTAGTTACTTACTTGCTTTATTATTTCTTTACTTACTTAACCACTTATTTATTTACTTATTTACTTATTTATTTATTTACTTGATTACCCTACAACAAAACCACACATTACACACATAGGCTTATATTTGGCCAAGGCAATGAGGCATCTGGATGAGAGCATGGGAAAACTCTTTTCGATTTCACGTATAGAAATAGAAAATAAACAAAAATGACAAACACATTAGTCGAAAAGGCCGTTTTCTGCTTTTTAACCAGTCGGTGAACCTAACTCATTAATATTCATTTTTTACTGTGAGTTGCTTCAATATGTCTGCAACGTGTAGTAGGTTTATATAATATAATAATTAATAATAATTGTGCAGCTGGTGGAGTGGGAGGGGCTAGCAAGCAGTTGCTGGAGCCGCAGTCGTCAGATTCTCGGCTGTTGTCGCAGTGTATGGCAGTGGGGCGGAGCTACAGCGCCAGTGATTGGCAGCGAAGCCCTGCCCTCGGCATTATCTACGCCACGCCCACACCCTCACTTCCCACTGACAGTGATACGCAGCTGGTCATCAACCCGTGAACCTGGTGCTGTATGTCTAGAGGTCGACCGAAACCGGATTTCCCAGTTTCGGTGAAAACCGAAACCGAAACCGAAGCTGTATAGCTGTCTCAAACATTTGCCATGAATATATAATTATAAATGCAAACCATTCATAGTTTCGGCCGAAAACTAAACTCATCACAGTAAACTCCACCGTACTCGGTCGAAATAACACCGAAACCAGTGTTTGAATTGCCGGGGGGGTTGAGCAGTTGAACCCCCCAACTGTTTTCTTAACCCCCTAACATACGGTCAAATTATGTACAGGGGGTCAGCTAACTGTATAGATACGATTTACATCACAATTTTGTTCGGTCTCCGACCGTTGAAAAGTTCAACCCCTCAGCTAATTTTTCACAATTCAAACACTGACCGAAGCTGCATTTATGTCAGATTCGAATCCACAAGCAAACCGAAATCGAAATTCGGTCGACCTCTACTGATGTAATACGCTAGACTATTGTAACGCTCTGCACGTGCATTGTGTATAGATGATCTGTTTATTGTTCATCTTGCTGCTCTAATTATGATGTCCAATAAATTTTTATGATAAAAGTTAGCCTAATGTATTATCATGTTTCAAATTACCTATTGAACGACGTATTGATGAAACTATTATTGTTTTTTTGCTGTTGTTCGTTAAATGTTATCGCAGAAAAATAATCAACGTTTGTACCTAATATGTCTTCGAGTACCATGTCTATTTCTGTGTAAAAAAATAAACAGTTCACGGCATGACAGGCGTCTTGCTTTTTATGAATGACTTAGGCCAATGTTCTCAAACTGTAAACTGTTGTTTTACGATTTTATTGCTATTGCGATGAGCCTTGCGCAGGGCACAGTTCACTAATGCTGGTGTCACACTGTACGGTTTTTATGGTTAGATGACCGTAGGCTAACGGGGAGCATGACCGTGCTGACCGTATCGACCGTAAGGGTTTTTTTGCGCTTGAGCAAAAATTTCATACGGTCAGGGTCACTGTATGAGACCGTAGCAACTGGCTGCAGAGTCCGTACGAGCTGACCGGCGTATCTGGCCGCTCGTACAATCTCTATACGGTGAGTCGCTATGGTTTCTACGCCTAGTTGCTTGGGTCTCTAGTGTTGTAATGAATACTACGTAAAATTATTTTCAAATACTATGCAAATACTTGGAACTTTCAAATTATTCCAAATACAATATAAATTCCCAAATATTTGCCAAGTGTTGAAATATCAAATTCAAAGTATTTAAATACTGCAATATCACACGACAAAATTTTTATGTCCATAATTATCTTTTTTTCAGTTACTCAGACGAACAACACAGTAAACAGATTAAAATCACGAAATACGTCTGTCACTGTGAGTTCAGTAATGCTGACTGACTTTAAGCACTGTCGGAGTTTTTAAGCAGTTTATCGTCAAGTTTGTCGCGCTGTTTCAGCAGTGCGAGTAAAATCAAACCAAAAAGTCTATCTTCTGGAGCACTAGAGGGCAAACAGATGTTGTATCAAACAAAGACTTCTTTGATAACAGCGTGTTAACACTGACATGATTTACTTTTGTAATGCAGATAGGCCGGAGACGTAGGCCTAGTGAAACAGTAAAGGTCATCTTTCTTCGACGTTTGCAGCTCTCAGGCCCACATCGTTTAAGACTCTCGCTGATAAAAAGTCTATGGTGGTTATAACTTGTTCTAACTTCTAAAAGCCGAAATCTTTGATAATGCCAACTATGGATGTCGCCCATACGATATGGACTTGTCATGCATCTGCGTAAACAGGCAAACACTGCCATAGCCTAAGTGCCGCAGTAAGTAATTAAAAATTTTAACATACTACATACCCTTTGAAAGTTATTTAAATACCGCTTCAAATACCAGCCATTTAAAAGTATTTAAATATTTGCCGTTAAATACTGTGTAAGTATTTGAATACTTTACAACACTGATCTGTGTACGGTCATCTGCTATACGGTCAATCCGGTCTGTACGATCAGTCGCTACGGCTTGGCCGTGGAGGGTTCGTCGTCTTCAGCATTCGAGGGATCAAAGAAAAAACAGAGGGTCCAGAGACAGGCAGATTTTGGTTTGACCATACAGTCCTGACCGTAGGCTGTGTGTGACACAGGCTTAACACGCTTCGTTACGTTTTAGGCCTACGTTACAGGCGCTGGTTTATTAACTTTCGTGCAAAACATCCTGGGGCCGGGAAACATTCTGTCGAATGCTGGTCTCGTATAGGCCCACTGCAAAGTCAAATATGTGGCGTTCTCATTGCTTCGCCCTCGAGCGACATTTTCAACGTCTGTCTGGAAACATATCTGAGCGTTAAAATGCGTTTCTTATGCAAAACAAAATATAAAACGTGCGTAAAAAAATAAAAAACAAACGCGACTTGGCGTATGCAGCAAATTATTGACTAAATTGAGTGCATCAGGACAGAGTAGTTCATTCGTCATATTTTTACATCGTATACACAAATAAGTAAATCTAAATATAAAATTCGTTATTATTTTATCAGTAACTATCTAATTTCAGCATATACATCTAATATCTCACATCGTCTCATTGGAAAGTAAAAAACGTGTTTTATAAAACAATTTAAAAACCGTTTATATACGTTTACAACAACAATGAGCGGCATCCTGTGTTACAAAAAGTAGGGGGGGCAGATAGTTACAATTTTTTGACCGACAGCTGCAAATTTCCGACAGAGAAGATAACGGGTGCTTAGAACTTTAATTGTGCTCCCAAATTTCTTTAAAATAAGGGTATTTTCAGATCCAAACTTTGTATTTTTGTACGACAATTTTCCTACGTGAATAAACTTTTTGAACGTGCTAAAATTTAAGAAAGAGGGGGAGGGGGTATTTTTTCCTGCCAAAACGCTACTGTAATAAGAGTGCGTTCATGTTGTCGTTGTGCTAAAGAGTCGTTGTTGATCGGTGATGAATTGCTGAACGAGTTTTCCCTGCAGTACGAGGGTGGTCGACGTCATGCTGAGTTGACTGCTGGGAGTCGCGGCGCCGGCAGAGGACCACATCAGAGACGGCGCTATGACTATCGACAGGTTGTGAGCCGTCATCTGATTCTCCGCGCTGTGATCCGACACCCTGCATCCAGTCCGCATACAGCATCATCATCGTCATCGTAGTCATCACAGAGAGTTGACTGAAAATGGCGGACACGAAATTGGAGGACAAAAAATATATCGTTTAAAAATAGATTACATTACAATTCAATGCGCAATTCTTTTCGAAACAACGGCATAACACAAATTACAGCAGCAAGGTAAGAAGATAATACGCATTATGTTAAATAATTATGTTAAAATGCCAAAAATGGTACTAGAACATCAACTTAAAATTAGTTACACGAGAACAATGCTAAATCAAACTCTATTTAATCCAGGCTGATATATTCAGCCGTTTAAAACATGTCTTGCATTTCCAAGTCCGTAAATTTCATGTCCGTCAATTTCATGTGAAGCTACTTTATGTCCTGCAAATTTGTCTAAATTTGTCCTCCATTTTCATGTCCGTCATTTTCAGCGCCCCCATCACAGAGAGGTTTATAAAATGACCGCGGTGCAGTACACGGAACTGCCACCTCCCCCCCTCCCCAAAATACAAAAATTTAGGGCTAGAAGTCTCCCATTTTGATGAATTTCGGGACAGAAGTAAAATTTCTAGCACCCATAATCTCGAGGTTTAGACAATGACGAATCGAGTTTTGAGCTTCGAGTTTTAACTCACAAGCGTAACTCGAAAACTAACCCAAACTGTGTACACTGGCCTTGACCCTAACCATAACCCTAACCCCCACCCTTACGCAATGTCGAGTACCGCAATTCGACAATTTTTGGTAAAAAACACGAAGACGGATGCTTTTCGGCGATTTTCCAGAGACGCAGACGGAGACGGCCAAAAATTGTCAACCATGCATCCAACATCGAGTTTCCAAAAACTCAAAACTCAAAAACCAACCCCACAATTTTGCTACCCTTCATAATCTCGTGCATGGAAAATTTGCTGCTAAAATTGTAACTCCTTGCCCGCGCCGATGATGACACACCATGACGCGGTCAGTCAGTGCAGAAACGCAATTAATCGCTGTCATAGTCTAGTGGATAGAACTGTTTGCTGATAAGCTATAATCACGGAGCAAAGCAGGTTGGCGACACATTATACAGTCATCGTAATCATCACCGTCACATGATTGACAAGACTCAGCCATCAGTGCACAAGCCACGGCTGAAAAAGTTTTTTTGTAAACAACGAAAGCCCAAACCGATGAGTTTTTGTTGGTTTTAGGTTTTGGGGGGCAACCCAGGTTTTTTTCTAAAGGCCAAACTCAATGGGTTTGGGGGTTTTCGAGAGTTTTGAGTTATCAGAATGAGGACTGCTAGACGACGCCCACTGTCAACAGCAAGCAAATATCCAAACATTTCCAAATTCATATGTTTACTGTTTAAAAAAAAGTTAACCGTAATGAAACATTTCATTATCAAAGTGCACACAGCAAACGAGCTAAACTGAAATGCAAGAAAACAGCAAAACCATATAAAAAATTTTATTTTGGTCCATGCATTTCTGTCGCTTCAAAGACACCTTTGGTGGAAAAAAGCTATACATGTAATTGCATTAATATTGGGGCAAGTTTTTTTGCGTAGGTTTTAGTAAGTTTTTAAGTGAAGGCGGCAGCGTTTACCCAATAAAACCCACTGTTTTTTGAATAAGTTGGCCTAAATGCTCCATTCCTGCCACAAAGACGATCAGTCACCATCTGATCCAGTGAACGTTGGTCAACTCAGTCGATATCAGCACAGTGTTAGTTGACAAGCAAGGTAACAAGCGATGCAGACAGAGCGTGTTGTGTACTAGACCAAGGAAGTCTTATATCTATCTATCTATCTATGCTATCTATGTAGAGTTCCATGACTAGACAGACTGACCGCTGCAGATGTGTAAGCAGCAGCTGAAGCGTGTCGCGATGCGTTTCCGGCAACTGAGCAATTAACGACACAAACTCACTGCAACGAGTCTCATCGTCATCCACACCTGTACATCGCGTACGCCACCGTACAGTGTACAGCGCAACGCAGTACAACACAAGAGCTCAATAAAATATAGTGGCTTAATGTTTATTTTTTTATCACAATGGCAGTCAAACCGCTGCCGAAGTTAGGCCGTGATAAAACAATCAACTGCAGCGGTGACGTGAATTTAAAAAGTTGGGTGAAGCAGGAATGTGCAATCTTCGTACAGACAGCTAAAAAATTTCCGACAAAGGAAATATGGGTGCTCATCTTGGTATATAACCAACCACGAATGTCAACTCAGCCTTCCATCCCTCCGGGGTAGGTAAATCGAGTACCGTCCTGTCTGGCTGGGGTTTAGGCAGGGTGCTTTCACCTGCGTCGGGTAGCAGGTAACACTGCGATGTGATCCTATATGGTAGGTGACGCTTCCTAGCGTCGAGATGGCTTTTTAAATTTTAATCTTTCAATATGCAGACGAGTATATTAGTGAGTGTTGCAGCATATACTGACGACTGGCGGAGATGAACTGGTCGAGTAGAGTGGCTGGAATGAGAGGTTCGCGCAGTTCACGGAAGAACAGTTTGACAGCCCCCGCCAAAACGTGCACGTCGTATGCATCAACATCGTAGTCACCTGGCATAATACGTTATCATCTACCGTAATTCACGCAACATAAGCCATTTTAAATATATAGTATCAAAGGTGTCGATTTTAGTTCTTTCTGCTAATACAACACAAGTGAGTCTGCACATCACAATTTTGTCCAGGCACTTTAGCGCCTTTAAGTTTGGTCCGTTCGTGCTTAAATGTGCTTTGTATCTGTTTTCAAAATTTTGTTTACTGCAACGTACTGTACTCTAAATGAACTAAGTGAACTGAATAGATTAAACTAAATACAAAAAATACAAATTATGCAAAAATATATAAACTATACAAAGGAGTAAAACAATAGATCGAAGCAACAAAAAACAGCTAAACGTAGAAATCACATAAAGCACACAAATGTGTAAAGCAAGCTGCAACTTAATTAAAGCTAATGGTAATTTTAAAAAAAACTTCCAATGTGCTAGTTTATTTTGCAAATTAACGACTAATTTCCATTAGAAACCAAACTATGATCGTTGTTTAAGTCCACGTATGTCTGCAAATGCAGTAAGACAAAATCAGTAAGTGCTTTTTTTAATCTAGTTTTGTTGGCAGACTGAAAGATTAGTGTTTGTAAGCATATACGCATCTTAATGGTCTCTAAGAATAATGAAAAACTTAGTAATAGTTTTTACCTGATAAAATGTATTAATGATCCACTGCGTGCTTACTCGTTGTTTTCGTGACATCTTTAGTATTATTTTAAAATGCCTCCCGTACATAAATATCCACTACTAAAATGTAGGAAAAAGTTGGACAAAAAAGTATACTGATAGCATAACTTCGTTCCCTGATGTGCAGCTCACGCAAAGATGTTACATCGATGACAATTCTGCTTACGTACCTTGATTGGCTTGAATTCTGAGGTTCTGTATCTTGGATACGCTGCCACTGTGACGGTAGATGCCGGTCATGTCCAAACCTGACACATACAGCACAGATCAGATGATGGGCTACATAACACAACACGCAGAGCTCAGTTTATTTTTGTGGCTTTGAACGCGCCTTTATGACGACGCCGGTTTCCGTTAAAAAACGCTTGTCGTCGACGCAAACCATGACATGTCTCGCCTGACAGCAAACCGGTACGGATTCGAGGCCAACAGTTTCAAGGCCACGACCGCTAAGTAGGCCTAAGTAGCCTGAGTGAGTAAAGAAGAAAGTACGACAATTTTGTGTTGCACATCAACATTCAAATCTTATTAAGTCTTACGAAATCTTAGTAATCTAATTCAAATTTTAAACCGTAATGCTGTTGAAATGCTATAGTTTGTGTGTCTTGGTGGTGTAACGGTAACGGGCCAGACTGGTGACCAAAAGGTTCCCGGTTCGAATCTCGCCCGGTGCATTGCCAGGAAACGACCTTAAGCAAGTTGTTCACACACATGTGCCTCTGTTCACCAAGCAGTACAAATCAGTAAAGGTCAAGGGTCGGTGACGTTCTCTGGCTGGGAAAATAACCGCGGACCTGGTGCAAAGTACTGGCAGCCTACCAGCGGGTTTATGACCACGTCACCTGCAGGATGACTGCCTGCAAAGACCGGAAACAGCTCCGGCCCTGTGCTCGTTATTGAGTATGGGATACCTTTACCTTTTACTTCAAAACTAGTTATAAGAGTCAAAACAAGAAAAAAATGACAAGAGAGCAAGGCGTCAAGGCTAATGTCAAGAACAAAGCCAGTGGTCTTTGACGCCAAGACCACCATATTGTGTCCTCAAACTGTCCTCGAAGTCCAGAACAGTCCTCGAAAATCCCATCAAACACATGAAGACCTCCTTTTTCTAGAGACCTCGGGACAGCTGCCGATGTGGCATTCCTAAGTCTGGCTCCGACGCTTCACGACAAATCGAAAAGAGTGAAATGTAAGCGTGAAGCCGGTTGGTAACTGACCTCGGTCTTCAATGTGCGAGAAGCAGCTGACGAGAAACTGAGGCACTTTGCTGCAGTTCCAACTGCAGACGTCCTCAAGCGACGCACCGAACATCGGCTCTACACAGCAACCACACGATACTAGCCGCACCAGCCGACACTTATAGGGTCTTTGCACGATCCAACAAACGTCCAGCAAACTTCCAACAGATGTATTCAAAAAAATATACATGAATTGCTAGACGTTTGCTGGAAGTTTGCTTGACGTTTGCTGCCATATGTTATAATAGAGCTGGACGTTTGCTGGAAGTTTGCTGGATCGTGTAAACACCCCATTAAACCTAAACAACGTGAGCCGAAGAAATGTCCCAACACGGAAATGACGATATCTCACAAACGCGTGAATATTTTTGTGTCCAATTTTGGTCGTTTATTTAGCGCATAACTTTGCAAAAGTGTGTTGATTTGTGCTGCATTTACGTGACATACGCCAAACTGGCAAAAACGTGAATTTCAGGACCGAATTTTGCAATGTACAGACAATACAAAAAGCTAATTTTCTTATAAAAGTATTCGACTGCCCAATACCACCTTTATATAATAAACGTTTTGATATTTGAAGTCATAATCGCTGTTAAACTTACAAACCTCGTCATGGGTAAAATATCATACGAAAAACAAATGTGGATTCAAACATACCAAGAAATTGGTTTTAGGCACTCAACCGTCGATACAAATTTTGCTAAAAAGGATTGGACCTTAGCTCAATGAAAGCAATCTGCTTATTATTTTTCATTAATTAGTCAAGCTTGTGCAGTACATCAACAATGTTTTTAGCATTGAAAATTTATAAGAATTTTGATATGCTGTTGACCACCAAAAAATCGAACATTGACTTTGACGCTGCACAACACGCTAGTCCTGGCATACAGGATCACGTGAAGCTTTAATCATTACGCCACGGGATCAAAATATCGTTTTTTTCACTTTCAATTTTGACAAGAGTCAAACATGATCAATACAGCGCTGTACGGACCTTTATAAATGCCTCGTCTCTGAAGATCTTCGCGCGACGGGCGACGTGACAGCATTTCTCGCAGAAGTTGAGCGATGCGAACCATCTCTTCCTCCAGAAATGTACGCACCCCTATGAGCACAACACACTGTTCCACACTCAGCGTTTCACGTTTCAGCTCAAAAGTGATGAAAAATCTATAGAAAAAACAAGCAAACAAAATCAGAATTCCACATGGCGTTACAAAAAACCTCTTTTCTATACTATACTTCTTTTCTTTAAGACCACCGTAAGCTAAATCAGCTTTGTTCGTTCCACGACAAAATAAGCTTATTTTCATCTTCATGTTCAACTTTGCAGTAACACTGTGGTACCTCGCGATGGTTTGGTTGGCGTCACACAGGACGCGGTGAACGTGGAGACGGGCTTTGCGCTTTCCATGCGAGCACTTCGCTCTGCCAACTGTACACGTCATGCAAACCAACCACAATAATGTACACTTTTGCAACCAACCAATTATTCAATCATGGCTATTGAATAAAATGTACAAATGCGATAATGCAGATGTAAACACAGTTTGATACTGAACACCGTATCCCAAAATTAGCAACACCGCTACAGATAAGTTAGCGTAAAATCGTTAATGCCTGACAGATTGTTTATACAAGATTTAAATCATTTATAAAGACAATTATTCTGAACAATAGTCTTTAAAGTAAGCTCTTAAAGTGGCTACTTCTATCCCGTTTACACGACCGAGCAAACTTCCAGCAAGTATGAAGCATGCATAAAGCATAGCCTACACGAAGCAATCATTAAGCAAACATCGAGCAAACATCGAGCTGGCTCGTTTAGCTAACATATAGCAGCTTGTCGAGCCAGCTTGATCGTGTAAACGAGGTATTAGTCTTAGGCGAGTGAGATACTCCTTGATTACCCTGTCAATAACAACGTACTGAACGTAATCTTGATGTAAACAAACTCTAACGCCATAATGACGTTACACTGAGCACACACGGTAATTTGCAGACGTTATAATAAATGTAACGGTAGGCAATGTTTAAACAGTGCAGTGTACGATACTTCGTTGTAATTCATAAACTACAAACTGAACTGGACGTGTTTGAAGCAAAGGGTGTCACTAACTTTGGGACATGGTGTAAATGGGCTCGTTCGAGGGACTCAAGCGGTCTTGGTCTTTAAACGATCTAGCGCAGATATTGTATGCATAAAAATGTTAAAAGTCAAGAAATTATACAATTTTTATTTTCAACCACTGCAGAAATAACTGCACAGAAAGTTTTGCTTTGGGGTCAAAACTGACCCAACGGTATTAGCAGACTTAAGAACAGTGGCGGCATTTCAGTAAGTCATTGGGGATCTCAGTAATCTTTGGGAGGACGGTCTCAGTCTACGTAACGTATTGTTTTTGCAGCTGTAACATTGTTTCAAAGATACCATTTACATAAAATTAAAATAATAAATTCTTAGGGTGGTCCGTAATCCGTGTTATTGCTGAATGTATGAATATGTTCAATTGTTTGCCTGTAGCGGATGCAATTTCTAGACGTAAAATTTTTTTTGGTCTCGGTTCAGTCAAAGTAATAACTTCTTATGTTATCTGTGCGGTCTTGCTGCATTTTGAGTACTGATGGACATTATATTACATCTTTAAGTCTTAGTTAAGTTTTAGTTAAGTTTTATTATTTCTTTGCTGTTCATTTCTTGTCTACCGTATTACAATGAATAAAGATGTGTGTGTAAACTCCTCAGCCTCCTCTTTAAATGATGCCCCTGGTTAAGAAACAATTAGGTACTGACCAGCACGGCAATATTGTGTTTGAGATGGTAGCACCAGGACTGCGTCTCAGTCACGTCAGAGCTCTGTATGAAGTACTGCGTGTACGTAGCACTCGTTATCTGCCGCCACACACAACAACCCATGACGTCATCGTGACGTCATCACAGCTACTGACTACGTCATCGCAACAGATCACTACGCCATGACACATGCCACGGTCCATCTATACAGAACGCTCTTCCTAACGGACGGCAAGACCCATAATTCAGCTACTAGAAGGGTCGCAAAAAACAAAAAATCCATGTTACAGTTTTTCCCGTTCGAGCAGTACACAGCTTGTGCAATAATAAAAAGACGACTTTATGAAACATAACTCAGCCATATATCAGCCGTAGTGTCTTCAATGCTCAGCTCGTTTAGATATGCTATTGTCATTAGCCCGCATTGTGTGTCTCGCGCGTCCGTCCGTCCGTCTGTCCCTCTGTCCGTGAGCTAAAACTTGCTTTCAAAATATCGAAACTCAGCGCAAAAGTTACAAATCTTATAGCGTATACTCCGAACGCATGGACCAATGCACATGGTCGCATGATATGTTGGCACTGACCCTATATACTTCTTACGTTCACAGTGAGAGTTAAATGACTGCGAGATAAGGTAGTTACATACAAGAACGATGTCTTGCGTGTCCTGGTCTCTGCCTGTCATCTGTACGCTGCAGCCCTGCAGAACGATGCTCGTGTCTGGCACGTTGTACCTGCCGTCCGGCCTCTGTTCACAATTATTAGCAAACACAGTCACTCAAACAAATCACGCTGACAAACAAAAACGCTGTTACATTACATTATGCCTGGTCTTACAGTGATGACTAACAACGTCTCATTGCACTGACTTTTACGTGACATTTTACGTGACTTCACTGTTTAGGCTTATTGTTACGTGTCCTTGTAGTCTTAGGACTTAACGCCACGCTAAAGTTGATTCGTCCTTCATCATCATCATCATCATTATACCCCGTTTACACGATCGAGCAAACATCGAGCAAACGTCGAGCAAATGTATTCAAAATACACGTGGTAATTGCTCGACGTCTGCTCGATGTTTGCTACCATTCATCCGGCTAGCTCGACGAGCTGTGGTAATTAGCATGCTAGTTAAGTGGGCGGGGGTTGTAATTGGAAGGCCTATATAACACGTGATCAGCTGTGAGCTAAGCCTAAGCCTACATTTGAGCCAAGAGGCGGGGTTCCATCAGGCCTGCTTGATGCTTGCTCGATGTTTGTTCGATGATTTGGCAGGTGGACTAAATTTTACATTTTATATACAGCTGTACCATAATATTAAACAAAAATAACATCCAATATGGCGACGACCGCCATTTTGTATTTTTTGGCACTAAACGTAGGCCCTAATAACTTAGCTGCTGATTGAGATATAATTATGCAATTTTGCAGAAGTGTAGCCGGCAACTACTGGACGTAGGTTATGTGACCATAATCGACAAGAGTAATAAGTTTAAGATTGTGGTGGACGCCATTTTAGATGTCATTTATTGCTCATAACATGGTTGCTATTCTATATG
>Ga0209367_1005004_pt1 | contig 18374 bp, 10 predicted proteins | sample WorMetLIZISLAND2_FD_187412 | JGI IMG/M metagenome (GOLD analysis project Ga0209367, IMG submission 187412) | Marine gutless worms symbiont microbial communities from Max Planck institute for Marine Microbiology, Germany - Olavius geniculatus... ... | reverse complement strand
ACGATTATGCTCTGTTATGTTCTGTTTTTGCAATGGCGTTTGACCGTTGTTTAATAAAAGATTACTTACTTACTTATTTACTTACGAAAGACTGGCCAACAACGGTAAAATAACGACTTTTACAGGGGTACCGCTGTTTGATGCCCTCGTGCGCAGGTTTTCTTGAACTTAGAAAATCAAGACTTCGACCGTTGAAATCTGCGTTCAATGCTGAAAATTCCATACGCAACTTTTCTACGTCTATCTCAATTGGTTTTCCGTCGCAATTCGCTCTTGAGATGTGTCTCGCAGCCCGAAATCGCCAAAAACCCATAAACCCCTATTTTAGCGTTCAAGGTCATCCAAGATCATTGAATTCGGTGGCAGTCGAGATCCAGTGTACGACTTCTTGTTAGTGATTAATTTTAACCTAAGCCTTACCTCGCACCGTTATTGAGATAGACGACTTATTGGCTAAAATCGCAAATTTTTTTTACCCCTCCCATTTATCACTCTCGTTCGGGGTGACCTACCCCGAATTTTAAAAAAAAGCTTAACGGTTTCTGAAACTACAGTCTTCCAGGCAGCCGACGGTGAAGATTTGGTGATTCTAGCCTGCACCGTTTTTGACTGATCCACCTGTGTGACGGACAGACAGACGGACGGACAGAATTGCGATGGCTAAGACGCGCTAAAGCAGTCTAGCTGCTTTCGCGCGTAAAAATGGAAGCATGCGAATTTTTAGGCATCGTCGCCGTATAATGTAACACTCTGGGTTCTCAGGCATCTGTCATAAGCACATTAGAGCTATGGTGCATAGGCCTACATAGACTAAATCATGGCGTCCCTTCATTTGACGTTATTCATTGCTACTGAACAGCCGCCATATAGACCTAGCATATAGACTCTCGGACTAATCATTCATTGACCGCAGGGTCCATAGAGTGTTAGAGATCGACCGGCATAGCTCCATCCATAGTGATGGGTAGTTGCGCTACAAAGTCGAATAAGGTTGTAAATGAGACCGAACTTAGAAAGCAAAGACCGAAACCGATTCGAACACAGTTTCGTAGCTTTTATTCTGTTCATTTCATTTGCGTTGTGCTGCTTCTACCACGATGATTATAACACAAAAAGAACAATCACCAAATACTGGGTCTACTTTTGTGTTCGCCAGGTGTAAGTAACAATCTGCAATTGCATGTTTTGGCTGTGGGGCAACACTTCCCGCAATATTTCCTTTTCGTCCAAGGCCGTAGCCAGAATTTTTGATCGGAGGAGAGGGGGTTTGACCTTCCCTTCTTTCCCCCTTTTCCTCCCTTTCCCCTTAGTTGTAGTGTAGGCGTAGTAGTAGTTGTAGGTGTAGTAGTGCTAGTATAGGGTGTGCCAAAAAATGACCCAACTTTTTTTTGTCAGAACTTCGTCAAATTTCCACCAAATTTGATAATTTTTGGCAAACAGATAGCCAAGACAACAGAAATATGTAAGATACACTTACTCTCCACCTCACCTTGTTTATGTCAATGCACTACCGTGTAAAACGCAGATGCTCCAAATTGTTGCATAATGCTCAGTTGTTGTCTCTGTGAAAGTTCTAATGACTTAACAAGCACACAATAAATTAAAATCTGGTTCATTCAGCATAATTATAAGCTTTTGTAACAAATTGCTTCCAAATTATCAGAATTTATGTCCAAAGTGTAAACTATGGCTTAGACGTGATGCAGGGGCGTCATTTATTGGAGGGACTGGAAGGGTGAAGGTCTACGGACCCCCAAGGATTTATGATTTTAGTGTTTTCCCTGTGAATCGTATTTTTGAAACAGTGTTACTGCTGCAATAACAATGTGTCACGTGAGTTAGACCCCAAGGATCACTGAGACCCCAACAATTTAATGAAACGACGCCCCTGACATGACGACACGGCTGACAGTGGCATTAACGATCAACTGATCAAAATGCACAACGCTCATTCATGGATAAATGTGTTTTAAGCTCATCAATCAGTTATTTTGTTGTCTGCTGTTTTCAGTGTAAAATGTTTAATATCACAAAATTATTAAATCCCATGGTGTCCTTTGTGGAATTGATAATGCGCAAGTGAGCAATTTTATACTGATAACCACCGCGTATAAATTAACAATTTGGAACATCTGCGTTTTACACGGTAGTGCGTTAACATAAATTATGCGAGGTGGACAATCACTGCTTTCTATCGTCTTGGCTATCTGTGTGCCAAAAATTATCAAATTTGGCAGAGATTTGAGGAAGTTCTAACAAAAACAAGTTAGGTCATTTTTTGGCACACCCTGTAGTAGTAATAGTAGCAGTAGTAATGTTTAAATCACTTCACTTGGCGGAGATATGCAATCTCACGAGCGCCTTCTAGTTTACACAAATTTGCTACATGCTTTAGAACGAACATTATCACAAGCGTTATACTTTTCCATGAATTTACTATATTTTTACCTATTTATTGAAATCATCTTTGAAGTTCTTACGAATACGGTCATAATACACTGAAAGTAAGAACCGGCAACTTAAATAAATCCATATTACCGGTAGGCCCTATATTAACAACGACACAGTAAACGAAAAACATTCATTTTATTCATAACGAATACGGCAAATAGCTGTACAAGCGGCTATATACTCATACGTATAATACACGCACTTCTATTTATAGACAAAAACTTTTCCACTCCACGCACCCAAATACGCGGCGGCCAAGCTGTATTATAATAATAAGAAATCATTTAACGTAAATAATTAACTACAGAAATATAACAACAACGTCATCAATTAAACAATAAGTAAACAAACGAAAACGATCGACAGAGCGGCGCAAACACATTTTTCAACATTCTGTCATTTATGATTCAAAGTTACTCCAAAGTTACTCAAAGTCAACCAAAGTTACTCCGTCGGATGTTTTAATAACACACAAATCACATTCGTCAATAATTGCAAAACATTGCATAGATTAAGAGAACGAATTATACACAGTACAATAACAGTGCCGGAGCTATACTGACGTACTGCGCAAATACGTAATGTTATGCTACTTTTATACCATTTCTGCCGCTTCAATTATTATGCGGCAGTCCTATAGGCCGCGTTATGTGTCCTGCTCGTCCGTCCGTCCGTCTGTACGGGCCGTTAACTCGCAGACAAAAACCGGCACACAGGTTACACCTGCCCCGGAAAGATTCACACAGATATCCGGTCTCACATGCCTTCTTGTTTTCGAGTTGAGAGCCCATACGGAACACACGTTTTACACGGTAGTAAGTTAACATAAATTACGCGAGGTGGACAATCACTGCTTTCTATCGTCTTGCCTATCTGCGTGCCAAAAATTATCAAATTTGGTGGAGATTTGACGAAGTTCTGACAAAAAACAAGTTGGATCATTTTTTGGCACACCCTGTAGTAGTACATGTAGTAGTAATGTTTAAATCACCACTTGACAATCCGGTAGGCGATGTGGCTGGCGACGCGTGGACGTTGTCCATTGGCTTAAGCCGTGCTGCAGACGGACAAGAAATAAACACAGTGTATGACAATAAGGGTCGCTTATAGCTTGCAGCGTCACGAGCCAACAGAGAGACGAACGTGAAGACCGAAAATGCGACCTATTAGAACGATGGCATAATGATGGTATAATTATCAACGCTGTGCTGTGCAGTGTGGCATGATTCCCCATGAAAACACTACGCAACGTTCTGCTACGCTAACACCAAAACACCAGTCGAAAGCAGAATGGGAAAACATCTCATCTGTTGCTGACAACATTTCATGAAAATCGCAAAAAAATACTTCCTATATTTTGTGTTGAACTATGGCAAATGTTTTCAAAGTCGCATTGGATTATGTTAGAAAAAGGTATACGCATTTTGGCAGATGTATTTCATTTTGTAATTAACACACAGGATAACGCAGTAGGTATTTTATAGATGTGACAAACACATTTAAAGCACTAGAAACTCAGGAAATAAGAATAGTGATAAAAAGCAAATTATGGAATTTTTATTTATAAATGGCATAATGACATTGACATTATTAAAAGTAATCAGACAAATACGGAAGTACGTAGCATTTCAAAGAATTTTTCATTTAATGAGGTTCATGACAAAAAAATGTAGATACTGCTTCATCATCCTGCCCTCGCAATGCTGCCCCAAATACGAATTGAACAATTGAACAATAAAGAGTTTTTCTCTGACAAAAATCCCCCAACAATTCCCCAACAGCTGAAAATCCCCAACACTTCCAGGTTTTCCATGAAGCGGCCGCCCTGCATTTACTGCAAATGAACCATAATCTTACTGGTCGCACGAATAGTCTGGACTGCATACGATTCTGCTGCCATAATGAACTATACAAAGGCAACAGCGGCTGCCGCCGAAACATCAAAAAATTATCGGCAAATAATTAATAATAAAACTGTATAACGTTGACAAATTCTTAAAGCCTATTGAACTAGAAGCATGCTGGGAAATGGAAAAACAAATAAACAAAGCCAAAGCAACGGTTCACACACAATTCTAAATTATCATCCCGGGCCTGTTAAAAATGTAACATAATACATAATTTGTTTTGAGCTCAAACACACACTGTGTTCTGTACACTTGTACACACTGTATATAAAGTAGCCATACGCAGCTGTCTCGTTTCAAGGTCGTTCAAGGTCATATGTGTATGTACAGGGTGGCGCTAAAAAGTTAAACATAAATGCTTTATGTACAGGGTGCGGCAAAAAAGTGGACCCCTAAAGTTTTTTGCCGTTTTCTCAGCAACCGTTTGGAATTTTAATATGAAATTTTACAGCTTTATTTAGTGAAACCTTCTACATCTAAATGCCAAGTAAAATGTGATTCTGTTGAAAAACGACGAAGTTATAGAATTCTAAACATGACCGCCTACCGATTTTTTTACTGCATAAGCATTCGTACAGTTTATAAAAAAGATTAGCCACAATCAGTGAAGCGAAGGAAGAAGGGCCATGTTGAAGACTGTGTCCAATTGCTTGATATATGCATGTTCCACTTTTTAAAATGCCACCATGTACATATATAAAATTTACAGCACCCCTACTACCGAGGGAGACCACGTATGCAATACGACCTCACGCGACATAACAATCCCAGTCATACCAGGTCCTAATCAGTGTAACATTAATGACACATGGGTGATACAAAACTCGTTAACGATAACATGAATATAAGTTGTGCTTTACTTACTTAATTATACAAGCCCCAAACGACACGCCAAAATAAGATGGGTTAAAGCAGCATTTACCCAGCTTATTCTGGTGTCATTTGGGGCTTAAGTAAGTAAGTAAAAAAGGAACATAAAGTCACGTTTTACTTATTTACTTAAGCCCCAAAATCCCCAAATGACACATCAAAATAAGATGAGTAAATGCTGCTTTAAGCCATCTTATTTTGGGGCTTGAGTAATTAAGTAAAACGTGAACTTATATTCCTGTTCCATCTGTTAATGGTCCGAAAAAGTTTTACCGAGTTTGCAGTATGTTACTTTTGTTAAGGTGACATACACTGTGTCCTCAAAAAAACATCCCCAACATTTTTGACTGTAACTTGAAAACCAATTACCAGATTTTGATAATTTTTGGTACGAATATTCCCGACATAACTTGCCATCAATTGACCGTTCAGTTTTCCACCTCATCCAGCATTTGTTTCTGCACTACCTGGGTAAAACACAATCAGCGAAATATCACTTTTTTTATCCCATGTGATATGATTGCTTAATTAGCATAATGCGTAAAAACACATTTTGTTCACATTTCTGTCACTCGGGCTGACATTTCATCCAGTTGTTCATTTTTCAACTGCCTGCAGCAAAATTGCTTGAAGTGTTTGCCACTATGCGAACACAGGCAAAGAGACGCTTTCTCCATTCATTGACAGCAGTATCGATAAAGTTCTGCTCCAGACCAATCCAGGCTGTACCAGTCGCTTCTCGACTTTACAAACATTCCTAAGCTTCATCTAATATACACACTGCTAAATGACAGTCAAACCTTGTAACAGACCGGCTGTTAGGGTTCACAGATTAGGATAGATGGAATTTATTGACATTTTTTCAATTCATTTTAACACGTATTTTGCTTGGTCTGCTTTCCCAGGTATGCAAAAGCAGACGTTAAGTGAGGTGAAAACTAAAACACCTGTTTAATAGCCAGTTGTGTCAGAAATATTTCTGCCAACAAGTATTAAAATCTGCTGATCTTTCTTCAAGTTAAGATCGATAACGTCGGGGATGTTTTTTTCAGGTTTTCTGTTTATTTCAACACATATTTCGCTTGATCTGTTTCCCTAGGTCATGCAGAAGCATACATTGGGTGAGGTGGGAAACTGAACAGTCGTTTGATGGCAAGTTGTGTCAAGAAAATTCGTACCAAAAATTATCAAAATCTGATAATTGGTTTTCAAGTTACAGTCAAAAATGTCGCGGATGTTTTTTTGGGACACAGTGTGGTATAGCTGCGCCATAGCTCAAATTAAGAGCTTTAGCTTGAAAACGACCCCGACTAATTATACGGTTACTACTAACGTGTTAAATGTTACTAAATGCAAAAATATGCTGCCGAATGTTGTTCAGTATTAATGATCAAATGTATGTAAATAAGCACACAAAGTGAAAATTAGGAAAAGCATCAGAATTGAATATCCGTCCTGCATACCAAAAAACAAAGAGAGAAGACAAAATGGTTACGCTGGTAGTAGGGCTGGGAGCATGCACGAGTATAAATGCAAACAAAAGGGGAATAGCATGCGTTATAAATGGATTGAAACACTATAATTATAACAGTGCTAGCAAAAACCCAGGCCTTCATCATTTACATAACTACAGCAATCAACAACCATAATAACTGCAAGTATTGAAACTGATATTGAATAAAGAATCGAAACTGGAAGACAGATGCTGAACTTTCCAAATATGTGAGCACAGAGGCAAAACTACATGAACCTAAGTTACAACACACAATTAGTCGTTTTAATTATATACCTTTTGGAACAACGTCGACTACGTTCTGAGCAAAAGTCTGTGGATTAACGCAATAAATTTGATCTGCGACTAATAGAAGCTTGGCAAGACAATATGCCTTGAATAATATCATCATATCAGCACATTATCAACTTGTGTTCAGTGATAAATGTGAATGAGCCATTGTTGAATGTACACTACTACTACACTGTGGGGCATAAGAAAACACACCAAAATTTTTTTCGTCATAACTTGAAGAAAAGTGATCCAATTTTAATAAGTTTTGGTACGAATATTCCTGATACAACTTGCCATCAAACGACTGTTTAGTTTCCCACCTCACTTACTGTCTGTTTCTGCACTACCTGGGAACATAAAACGAACAAAATATTGCATTTTAACCACTGGTGTTATCGTTTAATCAAAAAAAAACACACAAATCATTTTAGCTGATAGTTTATTTATCTAATTGTCCATTTTAACTGCCTATAAAAATGTTTGAAATGTTGGCCTATGAACATGGGCTTGGCTCGGAGACACTTTCTCCATTCGTTGATAGCAGCCTCGATAATGTTCTGCTCCAGACCAATCCAGACTTCACCAATTGCTTCTTGAATTCATCAATATTCCTCAATGTTAGGCCTATTTAATAGACGTGCTGCTGCACAACAGTCAAACCTTGTAATTGATTGGCTGTTGGTGGCCACATATCCGGAAAGATGAAATTTTATAGTTTTTGTTGTTGATTTTAATGATATTTTGTCTGTTTTGTTTTTACCAGGTAGTGCAGAAGCAGATGCTGGGTGAAGTGGAAAATTGAACGACCATTTGATGGTCAGTTGTGTCATGAAGATGCGTACGAAAAATTATTAAAATTGGATAACCCTTCTTCAAGTTATGGTAAAAAAATTTTGGTGTTTTTTTATGCCCCACAGTGTACTAGTACTGCTGCTACTGTGACTACTAATACCGCCGCTAATACTATCAACTATCTACCTCTCTGAAGCTATCAAGGTCTCACAAAATAGTTTCATTTGAGACCGTGAATAAGGACTTAGCAAACCAGATAAATGTCATATCACCAAACCAAAAGTACTGAATCAAGCCACAGAAAAGTAACAATTGCTAATGTTCAGTACAATATAAAAACACCACACTAAATGTGCTGCACTAATTTTGATCAAAGCCGCAACTGAAACCGGGATGTGTAATACCATTGGTTAGAGCACAAACTTGAAACGGTGAAAAATACTCTAATACATCAGAGTAGGGCTGCGGAAACCAATGATTAATTAATCAATTAATCATTAAAAATATTAACCAATTCAAAGATTTTAATGGTTTAAAATTTGACAAATTTTTTATGGTTTAAAATTTGATTTAAATTTTGGACTAAGAACATCACTAATCCGAACATTTCAAATTGACTGTAAACTACAATAGACAGCAATTATTTCACATGAAACATGTAATCAAGATCTGTACCTGTAAAGTGTTAGTTTAACAGTCCACGCAATTTGTAAGCTTTGACTACACCGTTTGTGTGCTATATTGCATCATCATCATCATCATCACTTTTGCTTCAGTTTGCGAATGATAACAGCCACCCACAGTTGAATTCAGCAGTTTTTGGTCTTCTGATTGTGACTGCAAAAATTAACAGAAATTAATCGTATAATTTTTGTAGATTAATCAACTGAATTTTTTTCTAATTGGTCGCAACCCTACTGCAGAGAGATGACATGGCAGCATTATGCAAGTAGAAAACCACAGAATACTCGTGAAAATGACTAGCACGTGGCTTTTGTTGTTGCTGCAATGCAAGAGCAGCTGACGGGAAGCTGCCAGCAGACACGGAGTATAAATGAGCATAAAATATCAATGATATACCACACAAATTCTGTGAAATCTTCTGCAGTGTTGTAACCAATGTATGTGAGAAAACAGAGAAACTATAGGAAAAAGTATTCTGATAGCATCATCAGGCTCCAAATGTATCGAGCTACCACTCTGTGCCTATAAGGTCTGTGAATAAAGTGTTTATTGTCAAGCTTAATCAGAAGTTGTGGCCAATACCATATTTTAAATTTTAGAGATACAAAAAAACAATCACACAATTACTCTATTTGAAAAGTAGTCAGTGAAACTATCAAATATGCTCCTACAGACCTACATGTATAATACTGCTGCACTGTTTCCACACAAATTATGAAGATAATATATTCTAGTAACGTAACACAGATTTTCTGCCAGCACTACGATGGACTATGCAGTAATGCGGACACAATAATATTCCATAAATAAACATTATAACAACAAAACACCACCATCACTCCCATAAACACCCACATTTAGTTACCGTATTGTTTCGCAGATTATCCTGGGACCAAGTCATGAAAGCTTTTAAGTCAAACCAACAAAAAACTTCTTAAAAATCTGATTTATAAAAATCAGAAGAAAAAAATGACAATTTACAAAAACGTAAGAAGCTGCACTCTTCTGATGAGTAACAAGCCATTAGTACTGATTACAATTACAAATTCACAAAATAATCGATAAACTACATTGTCTTATGATGTTAGTTTGTTACTGCATTCGAATACAAAGCAGGCTGTTGGTTTACGGTACAGTGAGATCAGTACAGAACCAGATATTTTTAAAAGTGTATCTGTTATTTTCTACCAGAGACTACATAGCAAATTCTCATAGTGTTTTTGACAGCATGTCAATTCTGCTTTCGGTTACTTACGTAACACTGGTAACCATTTGCAGACCCTTGGATTCTATGAAACACAGACTGAAAAAGAGGTTTATCTGGAACTGTGAAAAAGGAACAGAGACGTGAATTTTAAAAAGTGCTTACGGCGAAAGCTCCAGCATTCCAACAAGCCTCTCCTCCAAACATCCCAAACCAACAATTTTTGCACACATTTACACAAAATTTCCCAATACAGCATGCAAAAAATGGCAGACCAAATGCAAGACCCCATAAGTACAGCCCCTGCTATACTGAACAAGCTCTTAAGCAAAGCTCTAGTTAAAGCAACGAAGAGGCCATGCAAAATAAAAACACAAAGATCAGGCCTGTAACCAATAGGGGACTGATCAGACTGCCCCCTCTCTCCCATCAGGCGAAAACATAGAAACACCAGATATAAATATAGAATAATGGCACTACAAGATGCTATTTTCAAGCTCAAAATGTATAAAAATGTGTCTGTGTCACTAATGGACGAGCTGACACCACTTTCTAAGACCCCTTAGCTGCAGTCAGGATTTCCACACTTTTACTAAAAAAAAATTTCCAGGACTTTGCAGGACAGCGAAAAACGTTTCTGCACAACCATACCGGAGCCCACAAATAATTGTAAGATAAAGATAAACAGAAGGAACTGAAAAATGTTTCCCGCCTTAACCCACCTGAGGATCTGGAATTGAGTGTCATGAGCATCCTCTAGCGAGTTCCAGGTCAAAGCCTTGGCAAAAATCAAATCTGACACATTTTAAACCTCACAGAACACATCTGACAAGAGAATTCCACAATTTTAATTTTCCAGGACTTTCCAGAACCTTTGGCTTCAATTTTCAGGACTTTTCAAAAAGAAACCCATTTTCCAGGACCTTCCAGATCTTTGAAAACTAAAAAGAATAACTCCTTCCAGGACTTTCTAAGAGATGCGGGAAGCCTGTTTCCCACACTCTTGCTGGATAAATAAAAGGTCATTAAATGGTCCGGGGGTGGGGTCAAATCCCCCTTTGGAAAAGTCTGGCTACAGGCCTGAAGACAGACATCACAAAATAATCAACCAATCAATTGTTAAACACAATGCATATATTACACCAATACAAACGAGTAAACTATACAATATAAGCCAATATATTATATTATTATAATAATAACAACAAGGCATTCTAGACGTTTAAATGCTAATCTTAACGCTAGAGAGAGACACAGAAATCTAACAAAATATACGAGCCACTGCATACATAGGGTGACACATAAACAACGGAAAACAAAAATTGCTCTATTACATGTGGACACTACATAGCACGCTTCTAAATAACGTAGAAAGATACACAAACTCATCATCAACAGAGTAACATTAAAAAAATAAATCTTGAAAAACGTGGCCTAAAATTAAAGTATACAATTAATAAACTTTAGTGGCACTTATAAAAGTAATAAAAAAATTTCAGATAAAAAGTGATGTTTAAAGATAAAAAGTAACGTCTGCCATTTTTCATTAGGCAAAACCATAGATAAATACTGATTTTTTTCAAGTATTGCACTACTGCTGCAGTTGATGCCAAATCTCTGATCTGTATTTAGGGTGTTGCCTAATGAACAATGATGGACATTACTTTTTATCTTTTGTCTGAAAACTTTTACCACTTCTACCAATGCCACTGAAGTTTATTAATTATATACATCAATTTTAGGCCATGTTGTTTTCAAGGTTTATGTCCCCTTTAACACTGCCGCTTAGTGTTGTACTTGATCAAAGCAAACAACAGAAAAACACGTTGATCAACAACAATGAAGATTGATTCTCCAAACTGATGCACCGACACACACATTGTACAAAAATCAGCAGAGATGAACGAGTGCCCTGTTTACCGTTAAATTAATCTTACAAAGACACATTTCATGCAATAAAACTAGTTCACACACACTCTTGCCTTTATTGTCAGTTTTTCCACACTCAGACTGCTCACACAAAATTTTCCCACTGGGATATTCTATGCCGGTGTCGGTTTCCCGAAAGCAATATTTGTAAATAACTGCTAAAGAGTAAAGTCCTTTCCCGAGCCTTAAGGCCCATGGGGCGGCGCTGATCTCCATTTCCTAAGGCCCTCAGCCGGACACCAGTTTTTACACTGCGAGACCACGGATACGGGGCCAGTGTATCGCGCGGTGTGCCTGTTTACGTCCCAGCAATGAAGTCGGTACCAAATTATACTGCTTGGTGACAGAGGCACGTGCGTGAACAATTTACCTAAGGTCGTTCGTTACCCGGCAGTGTACCGGCACGGAGTCAAACCTGCGCCCCTGAGTGACCTCAGGATTACAAGTCTGGCACGTTACCGTTAGACTACCGAGCCACACATGATTGCAGCAGAAATTATTTTAACAACCAGATTCAACAGGGTCACCATCATTGTCATCATCATGACAGAGAGATTTATTGTGGCATTATTTCTGTGACCATGCCAGCAAAGTGTCAAAATACGTGGGCGCAGGTATAAGCAGCAGTAGAGGAAAGTCTTGAGACACTGCCTGAAGACCAAGAAGTGATGCCAGATAATCAGAATAGCAACAAAGAAAGAGACGGACATGGCATAAAAAAACCAGAACAGCGAAAGCCAAACTAAAGCACTGACCAATCCCAAAACATCTAAACATAATACCATTCAGGTAGAATACAAAATGAACAGTTAATCCATACACTTAGTGTGTGCCTCAGTACAGTTACTGATAAAATCCAGCAGTTAATGTGCCATCGGATGCAAAAAAAATGTAGACAATATCAACCAAATCCACTTTTAACAATGACAATGGCTGTAATTTCAGGTTTGGGCTTCACATTAGCGAATGTAGGACCATTTTGTAACATGTTGATGGGTGCAGAGCCGGAGCAAACTTACTGTACTGACCTTTGTGCTTGAAAATATTGTATTTTTTCTAATAATTCACTACAAAGTGTGCTGAGATATGGGCTGTTATCGTTTTTTTGCATTTCTGTTAATTTAAAGTGTGGGAAAATTGGTTTAAAAAGCTGGATGCAAAAGTGCAATTTTCCAACAAAGACATTATGTGTGCTCAAAATGGTTAAGTCCCAAATTGTTGTTACCTCCAAAGAAATATTTTCCAACAGACAGAAAATTTTCTGATTGGCTAAAATTTAGGGAGGGGCAACTTAGCAGAGCCCCCTGCCACAATGAAACAGTGATTACAGTTCCCCCAGATCTGTGTATTTTTCACTTTAACCGTTGGTGAAAACGACATCTCTGAACACAGTCGTAGGCACCACAGCAGCCAGTATTCTGACATTTGGAAACTACCATCAACGAATGCTACCCTCTGATCGACACAGCGCCTACGATTCGAACTTCTGTTTTGACATATGGCGCGTTACAAATGCAGACTACTTACTTACTTACTTAAAACACAACCGGAAAAACTCTGTGCATGTTTCAACATTACTCCATACCGTCAAAGTTAAGTCCAAGATTCACCCACAATCCAACGACTGATCGACCAAGGTTCATCAACTGCCCTTCTGTTGCACTCAACTGTTATGCCACACACTTGAACATCACTCGGCAAAGGTAAGAAACTTAACTGATCATCTCAACCCCAACCGAAAGCCAGTTTCACATTCTTAACCAGTTGGTTAATCAGCCATCAACTGACCAGTAAGCTCAGTATGCATTTCCACGATAACTAACCACTGGTCAAACATCAGTTAAACTTAAGTGGATAATTTCGGCTAGTTTACTATCAATCGATTGGTTAACTGATTGCAGAATGACAGAAAACTATTTGTTGTATCGCTATTATGAAGATTGTGAAAGATTTCCACTGCAGAGCAATCCATTCGAAAAGGCACTAAGGGAAAAGTTTCCACTACAAATCTGCGTAACAGGAACAAGTTCAGTCACTGTTAACTGTGTGGTTAGTTAACTGACTGATTAATTAACAAGAAAATGAAAAACCGGCTCTAACCACGTCAATCAAATCAAACGACCAATGGAGACACGAAGTTGCCTCCATCGTCAAGCGAGTAGGACCACGGTGAAAGATGGTAACACTAACGACAGCGGGGAGGGGGGACTAGACTGCAGAGTAAGCAGTAGACCGGATGTAGGTGGTTGGTACAAAACCCTCCTCCGAGTTGGCCCGACGTCGAACCCTTGTCCATCCATCGCCCTGGTCTGTCTCTATCACATAAAACTCTTCGCCGTGGTTCATTGGGATCGAGCCTTCACTTGGAGCTGCAACCACATGCATCAGAATGAAAGCATCTGGAAAAAAATCAAATTTTTCAAACAGTTATCTTTGCAAAAATCGTCAGTAGTAACCGAAGCAAACACTGCCCGTACTGTCAACATCAAACAAACATTTGAAAATTTAAAATATTCAACAATTTGTAAATTCTTCGATTTATAAGTTTAGAAAACTTAAACATAAGAAAATATTTAATCAGTCGTGAAACAAGAAACTAAAGTTGGATCAAGTTTCATGGTAGGTTTTGTTGCTAGGTTTTCGGGTAAACGTCTGGTTGTCTTACCCTAGCAAAAGCAGGCGAAACAGTAAACAGCCTACATGATAAAACTTGAGAATTCCACATATTCACCTACCATCAAACGGGCAGATGATGGACGCTACACGTGCCAATCAATTGTGGACATTGCATTGCTCATATCGCACACCGCATCGCTTATCTTGTTCACATAAACTTTATAGCTGAAAAACTTTTCTTTCGTTGGTAGATCGTTCTGTTTTACAGAGCAAATAAAGTAATTGACTGTCTGATTGACTGATGCGATGTAACGTACCATCAAACGGGTAGAGGGCGACACATGTGCCGATTGGTTGCATGGGAGATGAGTCGGTGACGTCCTCGTCAAAATCGTCGAAGCTGTCATGCTGCTCGCTGCTGGTGTGCAGTGATTGCGGAGATGCTGAAGATGCTGCTGCTGCTGCTGCTGGTGTAGAGTTGGACGGTGTGGATACATGGCGGCTTACATTTGCAGATGCCACGCTCAGACGATCGGACTGCGTCGAAACGGCACTACCGAACAAACACAAGCCGTACATTAGAAAACATTAAAAAACATACATTACATGACAGAATTGTCTACGGATATGCACTGCAGGTGTAGCATCAACATTGGCAGATATAGATGCATGGTGATTCGCGATTCACACTTGTGAATGCCAATGCCACACTCAGATCCCCACCACGGTCAGCTACCTTGCCGTGGTGGTGGGGCTTTGCACCGATGACCCGAAAGATTTCTAAAATCTAGAGGTGAGGAGCTAACTAAGAGCTGACCAAACCCCTGAGAGCAGATTGCTACACGTTACCAGTGCCTTTGTGCTGGTTTCGGCTTCACAGCCGACTACGGCTTTATAGCTGCTACCTGTAACCTTGCGGTTACATTCGGGGAACGCGCACTGGGCCGAACTGATACGGCCTCAGCGCTGGGCAGGTGTAAAAGCCTGCCCACCCCGGAGGTAAGGTAAGTTAAGGTAAGGCCACACTCAGATGATCAAACTCAGTTGATATTGCAGTACTAAACAAACATCCCATACATTGTATCACATTACTACATGTATTACATGTATTACAGAGTCAGTTGCTGCCAGTGCAGCATTAGCATTGGCTGGTGTAGAGGCACGATGGCTTACAATTGCGGATAACATGATCAGATGATCGAACTGTGTTGATACTGCACTACTGGACAACCATAACCAATCACATTACATTACGCTACCAAAGGTCCTCATAAACTAAAAGACAACAAGAAGCACAATGTTTACAACATCATAATCAAAAGATGTTGGAAGCATAAACAGGTAACCACAGTCACCGGGTAGGGTATCAGCTGAAATCATTTCCATTCTATTCACCAAAAATCACCAATTTACAAATTGCACGACAGATACACACGTATCCAATTCCTCAACTGTGCTTGCTAGGTGGCAGAAAAATAACAGGAAAAGCCCAGCTAAAGCAAAGAAAAAAGGGGCGACAGTGATGCATGTGTGAAAGCCTGGTGTGAACGAAATCTAAGTTCACAAAGTTGTTTCATTTAGACTCGACGGCGGACGATGCCTAGCACCATATACAGCATACGAATTTCAGTATTGCGCACCATGTCCAATGCATGAATTCCAATACTGACTGAAAATCACAAATTTTCCTACCCCTCTCTCATTCAGTGCCCTCGATCGGCGTGACCCCTTTCAAATTTCTGGAAAAGCTTTGCTGATCCTGAAACTAGAGTCTTCCAGGCAGCAGATGCTGAAGATTTGGTGATCCTAGCTAGCACCGTTTTTGACTGATCCACCCGTGTGACGGACGGACAGACGGACAGACAGAATTGCAATGGCTAAGACACGCTATAGCAGTACCTGCTGTTGCGCAAAAAAAAGAAATTTGGGAGACACAACGTGTCTTTGGACCCCACAAGTGTGTCTGATAAATTCCATGTAAATCCACTGCACAGTTTAAGCTGGGTGCACATGTGTAACAGAAGACAGTGTCAGTGATAGAGTAGGATTAACATCTCACCTGACACAGTATATATAGATCATTTTGGAGATGGCCTTTCCAGGCAGAATGCACATACATAGAGACAGATAGACAAACGACAGACGACGCTACTAAGAAATAAGTAGCTATAAGTGAAGTCGCTTGTGCCACAGCAATTTCGCTTAACAATGAACAAAATCAATCAAATCAAATCAAATCAAATGCAATTTCTAATGTAAATAATACTACAACTAAGACTATCACTAAGACTCATATCTACATCTCAGTTCACTAAATGTTAAGTCCTATTCATTATTCAAGTCGATGAGCATGCAAAAATGACCCAAATGAGATATCCACGTGCAATGTGCAATGTGCATAAACAGAGCAAAACGTATCCAGCCCGACAGAAAGCACCATACCATATTAAGTGCAAAAATGCATATGTACTTCAAAATAATGCACGAAATGATATAGCAAAAATCTACCAAAAACTACCAGTAGTTATGGCGTCAACCACCATAACCTATAAACCAAACTACAATTCAGACAAAAAGTCAATAAAACACTGATTGTGCAATGCACCCAAAGCCCCAATCACCAAACTATGCAAGTCAAGAAATAGTTAGTAGTAACAGGAGCTGATAATCTCCAAAAATTAACTTTGATTAATCGATTAATTTCAAGCAATTTTTTGTAGTCAATTGGAAAAGAACAAAAACTATAGAATTCAAGTACTGCACTTGTTATCTTTCAGAAAATCTAGCAAAATCGAGAAAATTGGCAAAAATTCAGAGCAGATGCATGTAGTAACATTAGAAGTCTGATCACAAGAGCTTACAAAATAAAACTGCAAAAAAGGATACACAAGAAATAAAAAAGTGCAGATTAGTGATGTTGAAAAGTACAGCATTTTAATGATAATATAATCCATCAAAAAAATCAATGGAACAATTAGTCGATTAATCAATCGTTAATTTCCACAGCCCTGATAATGGATGTTCACCCAATCACCAGAGAGCCGGTATGCAGGCAAAGCCCAGGAACTAACTCGATCGATGACAACTGTAACTTAACCTACGGATAAAGTTGCAGCAGTCAGAAAATAGCCAATAAATAGCACCATCTGCCCATCACTAGAGATGTTCTACAAGTTACCTCTTGTGACCACCAGACGGGTCATAACTAACAGCTGCATTACGCTCACTGCGGGAACGACCCGGTCTGAACCTGCGCCATCTGTGTACAATACGTTATGTTATGGCACATGATGTCCTGCAATGTAAGCTGTTATGATGACTAATTCAGCCAGCCTGTATCCATTGTTATGCTCTACTAATTATGTTCTACTAGTTCTACTAATAGGCCACACTACGTTCTTGCCCATATGTCCATATGGGCTCCTTATTTGAAAACGGAAGGCAAAAAAGTCCAAAAGTACAACCATTCCCCAGGGTAAGATTAACTGGTGTGCCAATTTCCAGCTCTAAGGGTCAAAGGTCAGACTAAGGTTGGGCAGCTTATGCTGCGTTCGGTAGTGGTCGTAAATACCGTAGGTACGAGTTTCCGAGTCGGAACATCCGTTCAGTTCACCTTCCGACTCGTATTTACTACTCAGAAACTTGTCGCTTTCAACAGCATGATGATAATTCCGACTTCACGACCTTGACCTTTGCAATGGCGGCTGCGGCAGACAAATTGTTTTGTTTGACCAATATTTCATGGTAAAAGACGGCCAAAACATTGCAAACGTTTGCTGGATGCATTATCTTCAACATGACTGCTGATTATCTGTATATTAGTGACGTTTAGCACATCGTTACATGCATTCTGGCAGTTTTGGGCCCACTTTCAGGCGGTATATAGGTCAACATTACCGAAAGCATCCTACTCGTACTTACCAGATGCAAGTTGGTATATACCGTAATTACAAGCACTGCCAAACAAACGCAGCATTAAAGCAGGTGGCTACACAACATGTTGGCACGAGCCTGACACATTTTTCTAAGAGTGGTTATTTCATGCATTACTTCATTGCCATCATCTGCAGCTCTGAGCATTTAGTGCCATCAAACAGTGTGAGCTTTGTTAACGAAAACAAACATTGTCAAAAAC
>Ga0209367_1005003_pt1 | contig 18375 bp, 14 predicted proteins | sample WorMetLIZISLAND2_FD_187412 | JGI IMG/M metagenome (GOLD analysis project Ga0209367, IMG submission 187412) | Marine gutless worms symbiont microbial communities from Max Planck institute for Marine Microbiology, Germany - Olavius geniculatus... ... | reverse complement strand
TTTGCTGCGCATACCACGGTTGACGCTGGTGTTTGTGGTCAGACCGTCAGATTAAGTATAGAAAGACGTCTGAAAGTTACTAATACTTTCATGCATATTATCATTTGTCAAACAAAATGTTGTTAACTTCACAGTTTTTGGACTGCACAATTTCTCATCTTGGACTGCACAAATTGCATCATGGACTGCACAAAATTGATTGGACTGCACGCTTAGAATAACCCCTGATGCTGAATTAACAAACAGCTAATTGCGCACATGCAGCAGACGACACGTCACGAGGTAAGAGGTCAAATACGACATAGTTAGGTCTAAAGAAAAAAAACCGGTGCTTCCAGTTGCAGCCGGCAAAAAACTAGGGACGAAGGGCGGTGGAAATTTTTTAAAATTATTTACTTTTATACCATGAGATACTCTGACATTCATAGAAAGGGCAAAAATCTGAGTTGGACTAGCAAAGTGCTGATGTCGTATTTATTCAGTGTGATTTAAAGTTAAACAGAAAAATAACACAAGCACTTTGGTAAAAGCCTAAAGCCACAATCGCAGCACCAGAAGCCATAGCAGATTTCTCACTATTTCCAGTCAAGCAATGCTACAACTAAACTTCTGTAAGCCTGCATGAGTCGACAACTGCACCAGGATAAATGAACCACAGACTAAACTTCCCTCCTCTAACTGATGAGTGAACCTAAGCCTTCAAACCAGCAATTGCACTGTACTGACTTTTTAGCCGACTGTACTTACCTAACGTCGTCCACCATCTATAATGGATATGTATTGTGGCTAAGCGTTATGTCGTAGGTAAAAACTTTTTAACAAATAATTAGCCATGTGTCATAAATCTAAGCACGCAAAATTTCAGCGATCTAGTGCAAGAAAGACATTTTCAAATTTGGGGTTGAACAGAAGGGTATAAATATGTGTGTTTTTCAATGGGAAAATGGCCATATCTCTGAAATGGTGAGAGATAAGCCAAGGTTACTATTAATCACTAATAGAAAGTGGCATATGCCCTATCAGATGAAATGAAAATCATTGACCTTGGATGACCTTGAAACCCGGTACGCGCTATTGTGGCTAAACAGTAAAGATAGGGCCAAGGTTGTTCTTGATCACTAATAGGAAATCGCATGCACCTTTTCAGATGAGACAAAAATCATCGACCTTAGATGACCTTAAAGATCACTGACAGCCAGTATGGTCGGATATCCCAGCGAAAGCTGGGCTTCTTGTTGTGATTGACGCTGGAATTATCCAGTCTGCAACAAAACGCCCTGAACATTTAACAGTTTTGGTCTGAGTGAAGTAACTCTGAAAGCAATTTCCCAGTTAAGCGATAACATTAAACAGTATTAACAATGTTACAAATATTAAATGTTACTATGCAGTGAGTAATAGTGTTTGAACTCAGTAAATAGACCCTGATGCATAGTCACTGGCACGCAATGAACTCGCTAACAACTTGCATCAACTCCTAAACCAGACAGTGCACTGCATATAGCATAATTGTCAACCAACACGATTCCTCTGGCATGTCTGAACTCTGGTCCTATTTTTGCCATTTATGGATCAGCATTCACCAAACTGTTATTTTACGTGGGAGAGATTGTAGCTCGCAAAGCCATTTACTTACTGACTGTTGATATATCATTCCGTTCCAGAGACATATGCAATCAGAGTCCAATTCAGAAATCTAAGCTGTCAAAAATCACACCAAACTTTGGAAGTTTTGCAGCCCACATTTTACAAAGCAGGCCCACATACTTTGGGACCTGGTGTTAAAATTACTACCATTTTCGATCGCGTGGTAAATAAAGTTTTGCAGCAAAGGACCTCAAAGACTGTGCACTGCGAAGAAATAAGAAATAAACATTGGTAGCAAAACATGATGACCTGTCCTTAAGTGCATAGGGGTGGTCCTAACAAACTCAGCATCACTCAGTGACGGTGGTCAAGTACAACAAGAGATCGGTTGAGTTGATGACAGAATTTTAGCGACAACAGCTGGTGTTCGCAGTGTCGCATTGTCACACGATGGACTTGGCTTCCGGCAGAAACAGTTCCCAGTGTTTGATCAGCTACAACACAACAACCACTCGCATTATCATCATCATTTATCATCGTATTATTCACCAAAATACCAAAATTACGGACTGCCCCTTTAACATTTTGCCACCAGGACATTTCACCTGTAGCCTGGATGTTTCGCTCCCAAGATGTTTTGCCCGCTGGACATTTTAAACACTACAAAATTATGCACAATAAAGAAAATGGACAGAGACAGTGAAAACCATAGAGGAGATGAACAGATGGAAAAAGAAGAATGAAGAGAATGAGAAACCAGTTAGCAAGACACACCAGGCTCAAAGAACACTTACAATAAAACCATAATTAACCCAGTTATAATGAAATTAGAACAGAAGCAAAAATCACATTATTAAGTTAACAAATAATTCCACACGTCAGTATGATAAAGCACTATACAACCCCCCTGGTTGCAAAATCTTGCAGAGTTCTCCAAAGTTTAAATAACATGCTTAAACAGACAATTTACATGTTGAAAATGTCCAACACGTACAACAAATTTTTCCTACAGCTAGCAAATAATGCCTCAGCTTGGTTGACAACTTGACTACAAAGGACAAGTGGTTTCACCTGTTGCTGTGTGTTCATAAGTGACTCCAGGTAGACGCTGATTGAAGTCTGGAAGTCTCCGCATCTCTGACGATCAAACTGATGCAGCTCCTTGCGCAGCTGTCGAGAGATCGATTCAAATTCTTCCTGGTCACGTTCCACACGCCGCTCCAACTAAACAAAGCAGTTAAACAATTACAATTGCAACATGATACAATATAATGAATTTTGTCGATGATGTAACAACCTTTGGGGATCCTGCTAATAGGCTGCAACAGTAATCACATTACAAGTAATAAGCAAATATTATGTAAATTAACAGCAAAATCCACAAACATTTAATTGCCATTTCCACGTTTCCAGTCCGTAGTATAGAACACCAAGGCTAATTTTACGTACAACTAAAATAACTTTTTAATGCTCATCCGTACATATAACAAACAACTAAAACATTGAGGACATAATCTCAATTATAGCTCCAGTCACTTATGAATCACTGCTAGAAAAATGCATTAACAGCAAAAGCAGCAGTCAGCATTCCGACCTCAGAAATTTCCCGGTTGGTTTCGTTGAGTTTGTCAGTCTTGTGTGTTGACTCGAGCCGTGCTTTCAGTTCACGTTTCTTTGCGACGTTTGCTTCGTTGTCCTTCCATGCACGATATAACTTCACCCTCTCGGCAAATGCTTCCTGCAATTACAGTCTGCTGTCACACTGCTGCAACTCATCACACTACAGATGACCGGGAACGGCTTTTTACATTCCCATTCCTTCCCATTCCCATGCCCAATTTTGTAACCAATTCCCATTCGCATGGGATTCCCACTGGGCTTTTCTCATTGCTTCCCTTTCCCATTCCGGAACAATCATTCAATCGTTGCAACATAAACAATTATGGCCCATCAAAGACTCAGACTGTGCACTGCTTATTGATGAGTCTAAAATTGATCACGGCAGCCAGAATCACGCTTTACTGCATTACTTTTCAGCATAACTGAACATCATAAACTAAAGAAAATATGCCCAATGGTACTCTACTTTGACTAACTGTTGTTTTCTATGCAGAACAGAATTATCATCAAAACCAGCTGCCGATGAGAATTTATTCCCATGGGAATAAGGGCCATTCCCATTACCATGCAGGTTGTTTCCAATTCTTTTCCATTCCAATTCCCAATTTTGTCATCAATTCCCATTCCCGTGGTCATCTCTACAACATGCTGTGCACAATGCCAATCAACAATGCTTTCTGTTCTCATCGTCATCATTTGCCTCAAAAGAACAGCATGACAACTAGCACTGTGCACATAGAAAGTAAGGCCAGACAGCCAGACAAGGAAAGTTGCACAAATAACTGGCCGTAAAATCTAAGTGAGTGAGTGAGTATGGTTTAACGTCCCACCCGACACCGAAACCTAACTTGACAAAAGAGCAACTAGCAGTTGAAACTGTGAAACACCGAACAGTTTGAGCTATTTATCTGATGACCTGAGTGGCTGGTTTAGTAGTTATATACCGAGATGGTTTATTTCTCTGACTTCAGTACATGACTTAAGACTTTTGCTAAGCCAATTGGCAGAGCAAAAGTATGGCCTTCGTATAGATTTGGCCAAAAAGTGAAGTAATATCGCTGAGCATTTCGCTCAGCAGAACAAATGGCAACGATTTACAAAAGGCCCCTCCATACCAATCACTTACTAAAATAAAGCAATAACCCTGGGTATGAAAAATAAATGCCATAATGACTTCACAATGATGTAAGTCATTACAATTACATAACATGTCGTTTGCATGCACCGCACAATTAAGTAAGTCCAAGCGTAATTGGTTGATTTATTTCCCGTCTACTTTAATCGTTTTTCGTAAAGTCTATAGACTTATACCAGTTTGGTTAAACTTTGGTCTAAGTATAGCCTAAGTACAGACTTTAGCATTAAGATCAGCAAATTGGCTTGACAAAAGTCTAAACCAAAACGTGATGTCACCCAGCGCATTACCTTGACAGCATGGACCATGCCGACATAGTCATGAATCAGCTCTGAGAGAACATAGAAGTCAGTGTCGGACTGTGCCTGATGTACTGACTCCACCTTCTCCTGTACTTCAGACAACTGAGACAACGCACGAGCCAACGAAGTGTGTTCTTCTGCAGTACCGAGTGTAGCCACGGCTCTCGACAACTGACCGGCTCCCTGCGCCAACTCTAAACATTTACATGCATAATGCTATAAATACATTAACACTCATGCAGCCACGACCCTTGACCCCTGACCAGCCCCCTGCGCCAGCTATAACATTTACATACATAATGTTCATCATCTACATCGCTGCCAGCTTATATGTCATCATGTGTCAGTACTTAACACACACTACCCAGTGACATCTGATGAGGTTCTAAGTTTTTCAAATCCTTCTCTACCAAAAATCAACCAGCATCGACCAATGCCATCTCGCATTATATGGTTTCAATTTGTTCTTCTATCACACTGCATATCCGGCTAATCTGTACTGCTTAGACATCACTTTTGTGCAAAACTTAAACCAGCATAAGCAACACAGTGAACTAAATAGGTGACAAGTTAACCAGCTTCTAACTACAGACCTATTTCTAATTTAGATTTTATCAAAAACATATTTAAGCATCTATTTTGGCAGTCTACAAACTCACATTCTGTCATTTCTATTTCTGACGCCAAACTAATGAAGCACAGACAGACACAAAGACAGAGATTCGCAGACATTAGTTCGTTGAACATGTCCAGTGGATTCCAGGACATGTGGGTCTGGAAGGCAACACTGAAGCCGACCTTGAAGCTGAGAGAGGTACTTCCTTACCAAAGGCCTCGGCACCTATGGATTTCATTTCTGCCTGCACGACCATCAAACGGCATCAACAGAGTGTCGCTGACGACAGGTACCGCAGCGACCCTCATGCCAGAATCGATAGAGTGCTCGCCGGCAGTGTCAACCAGTTCCAGCGCTGGCAACGAGATTGGACCAGGGACCAGTGCGTCACGGTGGCCCAGCTGTGCACTGGTCATTCTCCATTGCTGGCAGGATATCTGCACCGTATCAAACGTCGGGACTCTGCCACCTGTCCACACTGCAACGGCGCTGATGAGACAGCACAGCACCTGGTGCTACAATGTCCAGCTCACGACCAGGCCAAGCAGGACATCTGGCCAGAAGGCAAGTTCAACACGGACTCTTGACGCCTCTGGGACTTCTTGGAGCGGATTGGGGTGGTGACTCACCCCCTGACTGGTATGGAGAAAAAGAGAGACAGAGAGAATGACAGAGACATACACAGACAGACAGACAGACAGACAGACCTCTGCGATGCAGGACAAGCATCTCTATGCTTGCATGAAGCTTCTTCAGCTGATTGTCCAAAGTCTCTAACTGTAATGCTCGCTCCTCAAACCACTACAATGCAAACATCACCAATTATTTTAACAACTTATGCAGATAGAAATCACCAGTAATATACGGTAAAAAAAACTCATAAATCAATTCAGATAAGCAGTTATCACTGTTTTCTGCATGAAAGTCAAACCTAGATACACTGACTATAAAATCATAACCGTTGTACTTACATTGTAAACTTCACTAAAACAGAATAAAATTCACCACACAATCAAAATTTGAAAATCGGTTAATATCTGACGAAGATATAAACAATCACAAAGTGGGACGTTTTTTAGACATGCAATGTATGTTCATAAGACAGAAAATGTCCTCGAATTACAGAGTTGCAACAACGATGCACCGCTAGCCATGACTTACAGCATAATTTTAAGAGGCCATAGATGCATATGCTTAATTAACATGACTGTCCATTGTAGAGCATGCGCAGAACAAACAATGCGAAATGACAGCCAGTGAACACTACCACGACACAGATGCATACAGAGAGCAAAACCACAACATCTGTAAAGAAAAGCAATAACTCAATACAACAAAAGTCCGGCTGCATCATTCGACTGGTTTTAACAAAAAGAAAATGTGACGTATTTTAAGGCTTTTACTCAGCACAATCAAGTGCAGTTAAAAAGTCTACGGAACCTTACTGCCTTATCCTTTGTTTACGGGCCCTTGTGTCTGCATTTTGGCGCCAAAAATAAACTATAAACAAGAAATATTACTAGATTGTGACCAATCTAATGTACACCTCACGCGCATAATTTTCTTTTGTATCCTTCTAAGAGCTTTTTTGTTCCTTTCAGCTTGTATTAGAGACCTGGCATCTAATTGAGACCCATTTAATATTATACTAATGGTGACTGGCGTCGAGGTCATTATTGAAAATTGTCTCCCAGAAATTCATAAAATATTGCTCAATTTTAAGAACTGAGAGGAAAAAATTTCCAATAATGGTCGATGACGCCAATTGCCATTTGTCTTGTTATACCTCAACGCATGCATCTATCTGGCACTGTTATGAAGATATGGCGCTTTAAAGATAATGGGGTCACGACCTTGATTTTTTGGGGTCATGTGACGTCATCGGTCAAGTGACCATTCGACTCGTGGCGGTCGACTTCCTATGGGTGGTCCATAGTGACCATTCGTTTATCTAGCACTGTTATGGACATATGGCCGTTTGAAGTTCTACCAGGAAGGCTCTTCCAGGAATAAATGTCGGTCGTGGGTCAGTAGGTTAGTCGGTCATCGGTCGGTCCTCAATATTACACTAATCTCATATACTCCTCTTCGCTATGTTAGGAACGTCATGCATGAGGAGTAAATATTAAAGATCCCTTGGCAGGTGGATGCATCTAACAGTAAAGCAAATTAATAGCTAAACCAAATAAATGGACATCGGATCAGTGTTCAAGCTGTAGGGCACAAAGACCAAGTACTGGTAGATGAAAATAATCATGGCTGAAATATCGACATTCATAATAGTTCGCCAATGCAAAAAGAAAAGTTATTATACTGAATAACGACCCAGCCAGCCACCATGTTTGCCACTGGCAGACAGTGAGATATGGTACTGAAATACGGAATAACAATAATAGATATACACAGTAACCACAACACTGAAACCACAATAAGATAATGTTCATACGAACACGTAGTCTGTCCAATGCATTTCGATAATTTACAGTATATGGTCATATAAATATAATCAGTAAGCTGTTTAGGCTGGTAGAAAAATCAAACAGTTTAATTTCGAATTGTACAGCAGCATCCTTCTCTATTATTTTAACTAAACTATAAACATTGTCAATCATGAGACCATTAGATTCATCACCAGCGCTTTACTACAAATGGTCCATCGTCACCATGCGTCTATATTGCACCATTATGGAGATATGGTGCCTCAAAGATAATGCGGTCACGACCTTGACCTTTTGGGGTCACGTGACGTCATCAGTCACGTGACCGTTCGACTCCCGGAAGTCGACTTCCTATGATTGGTCCACAGTGACCATGCGTCCATCTGGCACCGTTACAGAGATATGGCGCCTCAAATATTGGACGCACGGACGTGGACACGAAAAGAAAGATGGAAGAAGAAAAAAAGAAAGAGGAAGGGAAAAAAAAGAAGGGAAAGTGGAAAGGAAGAAAAAAGGAATGGAAGGTAAAGGAAAGGATAAGAGAAATGGAAAGGGGAAGGAAAAGGAAAAAAGGGGGAAGAGGGAGGGTAACAGAAGGGGGAAGGGAAAGGGAAAGGAATAGGGGAAGGAAAAGAAGGGAAAAAAAGGAAAGGGGAAGAAAAGGGGGAAGGAAAGGTAAAAAGAAGGGGTAGCGGAAGGTAAAGAAAAGGGGAAGGGGAAGAGAAAGAGGAAGGGAAAGGAAAAAGGGGAAGAGGAAAAGGCAAAGAAAAAGGGAAGAAAAAAGAATAGAGAAGGGGAAGAGAAAAGGGAAGGGGAAGGAGAAGGGAAAGGGAAGGTGAAAAAAAGATAGCTTTAAAAAAGTTGGATGCACGGATGCAAACACGAACGCACAAACACTCAGGTGATTTTATACTCTGTCCAATGCTATGCATTGCATTGGACAGACAATAATTATCAACCACTTGAACAAAACAAACACACTGTACATATCACAGCTGAAACCCAATTAATTTTAGGTATGTTAATCATGCAATGATGCACATTAATCATTGTTTTAATTCATTATTTTGTATGTGTCATAGGCAAATGTCATCAAATGACAAAAAAACCACCTTGCAGTTGAACAACGGCCAATAATATTTTTAGTGTTGATAATGAAACGGTGAGAATTACAGAGTAATATGAAACCTGCCCTTCACAGCTTCACAGATGCAACAGAAATTTGATTTCAGGAGTTTTGTTTTGAAGGATAGTTCTGCTAGAATCACCAGTGCAAAGTACTTTTTACACGATTATGTGAAATTTTTTCTTACGACAATATCTTCTAATCATGATGAATTCCCTAACACATTAATACATAAATTCATGAATTAATTTGACAGCTCTAGCATGACATCCGCATGCAGTGCAGTCACTTTACCTCGTATTCATCACTCCACTGAACGTTTAACAGACCACACACAGAGATTACACTCAACCCGCCAGCCAGCAAAGACTTAAAACTGAAACCGCATCAATATCAAACAGAAAAAAAAACATAAATATGTCACAAAAATATGACAGAAAATTATAAACAGCAGACTTAAAAAATAAAATTAACATTATCACTGACCAACATACTGCGACCATCAGTGGCAGATCACATTATCTATAAAACTCTAATGAATATAGAAGTTTACCACGGCTTCCAAGAGATTGTTTTAGCCACTGGGCACATCGCAGATGCACGTTGGGCCCATCAGAGCACTGAGTGAATAACTCACCCCGAAGGTAAGGTAAGGTAAGGTAACAAATATACAGGGTGTGGCAAAAAAAGTAGCCCCCTAAAATTTTTCGCTGTTTTCTCAGCAACCGTTTGGAGTTTTAATTTGAAATTTTACAGCTTTGTTTACTGAAACATTTTACATTTAACTGCCAAGTAAAATGTGATTCTGTTGAAAAACGACGAAGTTATAGACTTTTTCACATGACTGCCTACCGATTTTTCAGCATTAAAAATGTTGAAGCTAAAATGCTATTTAATTTTCAAAAACCGGTTACCGGATTACTGCTGTTACAGTGACGTTTTGATAAACAGTAAATTATTTTGTTTATAAATTATCACTAAATTATCATTCTTTTAAAGCAATTGATGGCTGCCCACCGGGTTCACCTTGAAGCAGGACGACGTGCCAGCACACACTGCGCACAGCACACAGAACCGGCTACTGGTCAGCTGTCCAGATTTCATCACAAAAGAACAGTGGCCTCCAAATTCGGCAAATATAAACCTAATAAACTATCATGTGTGGGATGCAATGTTGGAGGCTTACTGCAAGGTTAAAACAAAGCCAAAAACAATCGCCAAAGTCAAAGAAGCACTTCAGGTTATCTGGGGCAACCTGCCATAAGGACCGATTGACAAGGCTGTGAAAGACTTATCAAATTAAGCGACAGAAGGCTTGTGTCAAAGGTTGGAGCTGGCGGTGGACACTTCGAACATTCACAGTAACAATGAAATTCTGGCATCTGATCAATATTTAACTGTGTTGTATCAACGATGTTACTGAATTGATGTTGCAGCTTGAATATTTTTTAATGCTGAAAAATTGGTAAACAGTGATGTTTAAAAGTATATAACTTCATTGTTTTTCAACAAAATCAGATTTTACTTGGCAATTAGATGTAAAAGGTTTCACTAAATAAAGCTGTACAATTTTAAATAAAAATTCCAAACTGTTGCTGAGAAAACACCAAAAACCTTTTGGGGGATCCTTTTTTGCTGCACCATGGAGATTTCTCTCCATAGCATTAAACAACAGTTGCACTTCATTCTGTAACCAGTGTAACAACATCACAGAGACACCGGAATCGTGCAGCATTTGGCTGGAAATTCCAGCAGGAAATGAAAGTGAATTTGTGGCATCAACCGACCTCATCCGCTTCGTCCATTTTGAAGGTGATCTTGCCGATGCTGTCACCAACATTTCTGAAGAGCCGCATGACTCCAGCGCCAGAGAGAGCCGATGTGCTGGTGGCACGTGGAAGGTCCCCCTCCACCTCGAGAAAGTCAACAAAACTTGGGTCAGTCTGCAGGTCTGGATGAGCAGCAACTCTGTTAATGAACCTACATGCAGCAACTACAGCACTGTCAACAACTACAGCAGCATCGACAACAACTACAAGAACGTAACAACTACAGCTGTCAAAGCATTAGTTTTTTAACACATTAATTTACATGTTATTAATGCACCCACTCCCATCAAGAGGCAAAGTAGGGGAGGAGGGGTTAAGTTACCATGGGCTTGTGATGTTTGGGAGGGGGTGCCTGTAAAATATAGAAAGTTATAAACACATTATTAAACATATAATCAACAATAACTGACGTCATAACTAGCATAGAAATCTATTATTCGTCTTTGGAATAATTATTTATTTACAGTAGTAATGAAACAACAAATACAGTTTAGTTACTTAAGTTCATTCTATTGTCAAATAACCGCAGTTTAACGAAATATTGAAACTTTTGCTTCGCAAAATTTAGTAAATTAACATAAGTTTACATATGTGCGTTAATTTTTTGAATGCATGTTAATTTTTTTAAGTGCATTAATTTATTAACACATTAACATGTTAATTAATGCATTAATTTGACAGCTCTGGTAACAACCGCTATAACAACGGCTAAAACAACTACAACAACACTCAAAAGAAAGTCGACAAAGCAACTAAGCAAGTGAGCAGCAACTCTGTTAATGAACATACATGAAACAACTACAACATTGTCAACAAGTACAACATCGTCAACAACTACATTACAGAAACAAAATAATGACCACAATCTTCACCAACAATGAGAACAACATTTGATGAATATTACAAAAGAAAAATAAGAACTAGCATGGACGAACTGTGTTGAAGAATAACTTGGAAAAGCCAGTGCATCACAGTTTGAGAAAACATAAAAAACTTAAGTCAATCAACATACTGGCACTATACAAATTCCTTTATTAATATTAGTATTATGAAAAAACACTGGTTGACATTGCAGAAGACTGAAAAAGGCAGAGGGAGTTGGTAGCAGCATTTACGGCTGAAAGCAGAGCGGATGATTAAATTGACAATTTGACAGAATAATAAATATCAGCTATATAATTATGACAAGAAATAACCTTTCTAGAGCGGCTCGTCTCCGTTCGACAAACTCGAGTGACCCAGCTTCTTCGCTCGACATTTTTATCTTAGTCATACCTACCATACACCAAAGCAGAACTACATACCTGAGAAACTTTTTTGAATACAATTTTAAACATTTATGGAAGCAATCATTCTGAACAATAAAGTCTGTGCTCAAAGTGGCCACCTTTGGCCTTGATGCATTGCAAGCTCTTAGGCAGATGCGTCACTGCTTGATTAATTGTCAATGTAAGCAAACTCTGATGTCATAGTAACGTCACACTGAGCACACATGGTAAAGCATGGTCACAATATGAGTGGCCATAAATAAGAGTTAAGTTAATAGAGTTTTTGATATTTAGTTGAAATCAATGAACTACAAACTGAGTTCTGCGTGTTTGACTTCAAATTTCTTGAAGTGAGGGTTAGCGCCAATTTTGGGACACAGTGTGTTTGGAAAACGTACATTACCGGTATAGTTATTCCTGAAACAAACACTGGAAATTACGACGTAAAAATTCTACCAATAACACTCTTCTCCGGGGCAGGTGGAATGATACGTCCCTGGTGCAGATGTTTCACTACCAGCTTCTCATGCAAGCCGAGGAAGTCACTGAAACGTCGATAGACTTCCATCTCTGTCTGTCGGAAATCCGGAATATCCGTCTGCAAACAAAAAAAAAAGCAAATAGTGTTTCACAGCATATACTTTAATTCACAAGCACCATAGATCTGTCAATGCTGTCACGGGCACCAAAAGGCAAACATCACAATCCCACACTCAATGAGCTTCACAATGTACAGTGTGTCCCAAAAAAGCGGCCCCCTATAGATAGTTGGTGCAAAATCGTTAATAGCCAACAGATTTTTTTACAGAATTTGAAACAGTCATGAAGGCAATCATTCTGAACTAGCATTTAAACTTTAAAGTTTGAGCTCAAAGTGGCCACTTTTGGCATCGACGTAAGCCCTTAAGCTGCGTTTTGGATGACCAAACAAGAACATGTTTGGTGTCAAATTAAATAGCATAAAAAACAAATTGACAAGTATATTGCCTCAATACAGCAAAACAAAACTCATTCGAATTTTTCGTCTGCCGTGCCGTTAGCAGACATTAAAAATATTAGCTAAAAGTATTAAAACTATTAAAAGTATTATTATCATTAGCACATTTATAATATATTTACCTATGGTATACTGAACTTGTTCATGGTTGTTCGGCTATCCAAAACGCAGCTTTAGTCTAAGGCAGGTATGCTGCTGCTTGATCCCTTTGTCATTAACAGTGCATTAAATGTTAGCTTACTGTAAACAAACAATGACATCATAATGATGTTACAATGAGCACACACGGTAAAGTGCATACATCATAATGAGTGTGGCCATAAGTAGTGTTAAGACAGTGCAGTGTACGATATTTTGTTGAAATCCATGAACTACAGACTGAACTAGGCGTGCTCAAAACAAGGGGGCCGCTAATTCTGAGATGCAGTGTATTAGATAATTCGACATCTTGTAATGTCGAATGTAATGTAATGTAATAGCCGGTATCCAACATAACATGGGTATGAATTAGCAGGTCTAGCCTAGCCTGTTACCTACTCATCTCAGTCTGCCTGGCCCATTGAAACAAGTTGATTTCTAAGCCTTGGCCAGCCAGTTGACTTTTCAGACAAGCCTGCGTGCCAGGCCTGGCGCACTTTATCAGCCTCATGAGTTATAGATGCACTAGCAAGTATAAGTAGTAAACTAATCATAAATTAAATCAGCCATATAGGCTGTCTGTCTCTCCAATCTCACATGTGCCTATTCATAATTCATAACGGATCAATTTGGCCCAGTTTAACACATTTAAGTGGGCTGACTTTTAAGCTTATTGAAAAAGAACATTCAACCAATTACTAGAAATGTACTGCAAAAGTTAATTTCAGGCGGCAGACCTTTGTGACAACTTTATAGACCATGTAAGCACCAACACCATCTCCGACCTTCTTTGGACTGATGACAGACACTGATATTGAATACTTGCTGGCTTCCAGCTCTGTATCTTCCTGCAGATAGCAACGATAGCACCCATGTATAAATGCAACATTTATTATAATTAAATTAAAGCAAGACTTCTTCATCTCTCAGTGATCTGCTCATTCAGCAGGTTTATGGCAGTCTCTTCTTAAAGTTCACCAATACTCCTATCTTCAGCCACTTTCTTCAAATTAGCAGCTGTTTCCTATCGAGCCATCTATCAACTGCATCCATATTATTCCTGTTTTTTCACTAACATCCTTCCCTCTAATATATCACACAGCATCCTGCTATACCATATAACACGTGGTCCAACCCACTTGTGTTTATGTATCCAATATCCACGATTGATATTCATCACTGTCAAGGTCCGAAAATTGAAATGTGCAAGATCGAGTGCAGTCCATTCCCTGCCCCTGCCTTCCTTTCCTTCCCTTCAATGTTTCTTCCTTGTCCATTTTCCCCTTTTTTCTTTCCACCCTCCTTCCAATTTTTCTCCCATGTTTGTTCTTTTTCGCTCCTTTTATTTTTGCTTCGAGAGTAGCTAAGACCTTTGCAAAGTGCTCCAAGCTCCACCAGTGGGGTCCAAAGCAAAGCCCAGGCAGCCAAGACAGTTTTGTATATTTTTAGCTCCAAAACTGCACCTAGTAAAACAATTTTCGTCGCTTTTAGGTATAGTGTTAGTAAGTTATACAAATTAATTCGCACTGACACTAGGCCTACTTTCGTACAAAATTATGATTGTGCAATAGAAAGAAAAATACCACATAGAAATGCGTGACAAAGCTTCAGCGGGTACAAAAGCGCGAGTTGACTGAAAATGCGTGAGACTCACGCAAGATGCGTGAGACTTGGCATGCCTTTGTGACAACATTTAACTTAGGTTTTTCTATTCAGATCTTGAACTGGCTTGATGGTAACCTGTTGGTTTACATCAGCAAAGTTATTCCGTGCCAAACCCAGTTAGCACACTGAGATAGGCTACCTTAAACAAAAACATCATCAGATTTACAACAGTTTGTCATTACACATCACCACAATATTGGCGAACATTAACTACAAAGTGAACAGAAACCAGGAGATCGTTCACAAATCATCTAAATGCAAACATGCAGGGTGGGCCACAAGAACGTGGCACTTTACTTCTGTTGATATCTTCACAAATTATTGACCATTTCCACAATTCTTTTACTGGCATACTCTGCAGACAATTTGCTATAACACAATTGTGACATATCCCACCACACCATAAATGCATCTCTACACTACCGCGTGAACTAGCAATAAAATGTGCGTACATAACGATGATAACAAACAAACATTTTGGTAAAATTGAAAAAATTACCTTAGACCAAAATTGCAGTAAATGGTCTCTATGACACTAAACTGTGTGGGTATAACACAGTCTATAGTGTCATACAAATCATTCATCGCAGTGTTGGTCTGAAGCGTTTATTTTTTTATTCACCTAAATTTTTGTTATTATCGTTAGTTTTTGCTTACATTCATATTTCACAAGGTAGTGTAAAAATGCGTTTACCGTGTGGTGGAATATATAATAATCACATTATTGCAAATTGTCTGCAGAGTGTGCCAGTGAAAGAATTTTGATAATCAGTCAATAATTGGCGAAGATATTGACAAAAGTTAAGTGCCACATTTTTATGGCCCATGGTGTACTAAGCTAAACATGGTAATAATACTTTTAGCTTTTTCCAGATGATACTAAATCAGAAATTGACACTTGTCTTCCCGACATTATCACTCAGGTAATGCATTCGCATTTTTAGTTGACTTTCGTCATTTTTACGCGTGAGAACTAATAGCTACAATAATTATGTCTGTCTGTCCGTCTGTCCATCAAACCTGGTACCGTTTGGACAGCAGGTGAGATAGAGATTTCGGGTTTTCACCATATGATAGCTTGGAGTCTCTAGTATTTTGTAACAAAATTTCACATCACCGGGTAAAGGGGGTCCCCACAAATGAAAGGGCAAAATAGGGGCACCCACCTTAAAAAGACGTTATTCTACCGCTATTGGCTCGTCTAAAGCAAAAATGGTTGCAGATAGGCACAGACATGCTGCTTATTATAACAAACACTGGTGACAAGCTTCTTAGGAATGTCAAAATCAATGACCTAGAATGACCTTGAACCCCCACAAATAGGGGCTATAGTGAATTTTCACAATTTTGGGCTGCGACACGCATTTCAAGAGTGAATTGCGCCAAAATGGCTAGAGACAGACCGAGACAACCTGCAAATGAAATTTTTAGCATTAAATATAGATTTTAGCAATCCACGTCCGGACCCTGTAAGTTCAAGGAAGCCTGCACACACAAGTGGCAAAGAAGGGTATCCTCTAAAAAGTGATTATTTATCCACTGTTGGCTTGTTTGGCATGAAAATGATTGCAGAGAGGCAGAGACATGCTGCTTATCATAACAAGCACTGGTGATGAGCTTCTTAAAAATGCCAACATCGATGACCTTCAATGACCTTAAATCCTAAAAATAGGGCTTTTTAGTGATTTTTGGCTGCGAAAGAATGAATTGTGACAAAATGGATGGAGATAGACCAAGACGACCTGCAAACAAGAACTGCTATAGGCTCTCGCACGTATCATGAGCATTAGCTCAGATTTCTTGCTCTGCATAATATCATAATGCCTTTCTGTATGTTACTGAGGCAAAAATCATGAGTCACTGCTAACAGGCAACATTTCAAACCTTGCCAAAGCCTAATGATGTTTTTAAACTTCCCGCAGCCGACGCAGCAGCTGCTATGTCGACAGACGAAGACTTGGGAATGCTGGTCTTTGGCTTGTCGACAGCAGGACTGGCAAGTGGGTCAGTGTCAGCACTGGCTATACCAAGGGGCTCTGTATCCACTGCAACAGTGAACCCTCGACTCACTTCGCCACTAGTCAATGCTGAACCACTTGCTTCTGTCACAACACATGCAACACAAACACTTACGCTTACCAATCATTTCACATTTACCAACACTTACCATGATTTGGAGCCTCTTTCCAGTGTCTCAGCTAATACTTCCCTGGAACACCAAATGTTCCATCTTTCCTAAAAATGAAAGGTTAACTTTACAGGAATCAATATTCTGACCTCAAAATGCACCAAAATGCAAAATGCATTTAGTGGTTGGACTGTGCCCAGACCCACTTGGGGAAGTAATAGTACTACTCCAGACTCCCTAGATGGATTTGACAGGCACTGTCACAATAAAGGCACTCTAGGTTTAATGTGTACATCAGAGACAGCAGACAAAGCTGCTGTTTAAAACATTATGCTTGTACTAACCTGCAAAGCTAGAATCATCTTGTAATGGATCAGACATGTGCTCTGCAGGCTGCACAGTTTTCTACACATGAAAGTAGGCACATCAATAAGCGCTGTTAAACATATCACGATAGCAATATGTAAACGTTTTTCATTTGTTCAGCCTAGTTAGTACAACCACCATGAACAATTTCAGAAGACAATGAAATAATTGTGCACAGAAGATAAGCAAAAATAACTTCCATTAGCGGCAATTAAGAGGCATAATCCTGCTATCTATAGTGCCACAGGTGACCACAAGGCACTACAGAATACTACTTTATTTGAGACATTTATAATCTTGACATTTAGACATAAGCTTAAGTGATGACCACTGTACATGTGTTTAAAAAAATAATGATCACAATGCAGGAAAAAATCTGCCATACTACCATTTTATCAAACACAGTAACCACGTACTGTAATCATTCAGCAAAAATTGCCCTAAAAATCCTACATAATGGTAAAATGCTAAGTGATCTTCTATTATACATCCTGAATAATGCCTTAAGAAAAAGAACATCGAATCAAATTTATTGGCCAAGATTAATCACTTTAACTGCAACATGGCTTGATGTAACAAGACCAAGCTTAGTGCTAAAAAACAGAATGTAAAACCATGTTAGAAACAGCACTCTGGAAGCTTTTATTTCGAGCTCACTAAACATCAGATATTCCAGGCTAAAAATTATCAGTATCAAACAATTGGAAAACTCCCCCCAAAACCAAATTGCACACTGGTAAAATTCACACCAGGATGGTATTTCTGATAAAAAGAGACTAAGCAATACACTGGTCTAACTCAGACTAACTGCACTGCCCCAATGGCCTAACGACTGTACCTCTATCTACATCGTAATGTGAAACAATAATTCTAGCGGTAGATCGGCGATCTTGCTGTTAGCACTGGAAAATTGCTAGAGGTAGATCGGGTAGGCACATTATTAGGTACATGGTAGAACTTATGTTGCTGTTAGTCATAGGACCATGCCACGACACTGTCACGTATTTAAATCAGGTTTATTCAGCATTATATCAGAGTCCATTTCAAGCCATATGTTTCTTTGTAACACAGACTTAAAAATATATTGTTTTTGAATAAATTTGGTAATTGATAACAAAGTGACTGATATTTCAGTCCCAACCACAGTTCTAATAATGCAG
>Ga0209367_1005001_pt1 | contig 18377 bp, 9 predicted proteins | sample WorMetLIZISLAND2_FD_187412 | JGI IMG/M metagenome (GOLD analysis project Ga0209367, IMG submission 187412) | Marine gutless worms symbiont microbial communities from Max Planck institute for Marine Microbiology, Germany - Olavius geniculatus... ... | reverse complement strand
TTTATACACTTGTTAACGGCAACATTTAAGGACTTGCACATCGAAAACAGCAAAAATTACGAAAGGTGATATTATTCAGCAGCACATTGACACACAGTCAGTGTGATGCTGAATAATATCGCCTTTTGTAATTTTTGCTTTTTTCGATATGCAAGTCCTTAAATGTTGCCGTTAACAAGTGTATAAACTAATGTTTTGTACATTTATTTAATATAAATCCCAAAGCACAGATTCTATCATCAGTACTGTTAAAACAAGTTAATTACAATAAAAACGTTTCTGCACATCAAAAAACAAAATAGAGAAATGTTTGTTTGCGTGGCACATGATAGAAACCGTAGTACATGTAAGTGCGAAAGTTAATTAACTAAAATAGGCAGTAGCAAGTCAGTTTCTTGTCTACAGATGCCCACATTTTTTTCGTAGTTGCACACATTTGATATTTAGGTAAATCGCAGAAACGTGCATGACCACAAGGAACAAACATAATCTTAGCTCTTGGATTAGCTAGCCCAACAAATGTCGTTAAAGTCATCTAACAACGATGAAGCCGTAGACACTGGCGCTAGAGATGCAGCATTGGCTTCTGGTTATAACGGCAAACATGTTACAAGCCTAAGCTCATTGTGACCTTTACTCAACGATTCTATTATTCGGCGTATCCAGTCCTTGCCTGTTACTGGCATTTTCCTTTACTCGACATTTCCCGTTATTGCCTTTTACACAACGTTTCCTATACTCGACATATCCAATGACAGTCATTAGTAGCAATTTTACTCGAGCATTCCATTACCTGACGTTTTAATTACTCGATGTTTCAGCGTTTCCGTGCAAAGTTGTCTAATTTCTGTTGTTGTATTCTGCTGTTGTGCAGCGCTGTGTTACGGTGCTTGGTAAGACCTATCACCAGGAGCACTTCCGCTGTGCTGCCTGTGATGCTCCAATTGGAGATGATCGTTTCTACGAGCAGGATGGAAAAGCATATTGCAGGTATACAAGCAGCTATTTTTTATTGTTATTATTGCCAAAGCAAAGATTGTGATTACACCATCACATCAAAGATTTTGCAGGGGTACTGTGCATAAACTAAGCTGAGCATGTTGCGAACACTAGGTTAATAACTGTCAGACTCTCAGCAGGCTGCAGTTTATGAGGGATTGATGACAATGGTAGAATGAGGTTAATGTTTGCCTACTCTTTCAGTTGCAAACAGTCACTAATGTGTTAATGATGGTATGCCCTGGTCAACTGTACGGGGCAAATGGATTGCAAATGGATTGCCAGTGAATGCTGGAAATATTTTGCTGTCAAAACTTTTGTATGCACATAAATTGATTAATGTATTGATGTAAAATTTTCATTGTGCAGCCATCCAAAAGGCACAGTATGGGTGTTGCCCATCTTTCTGCCCATCTACTTATCTCTTCTATAGGGAATTTGACTCCTGTTTAAACAAGAAATTTGAGCTAATGCTCACAAGATGCGTGAAAGCCTATAGCAGTTCCTGTTCGCAAATTGCTTTAGTCTATCTCCAGCCAGCCATTTCATCGCAATTCACTTTTGAAGTGTGTGGTGCAGCCAAAGATTGCAAAAAAACAATAAACCTTCTTATTTTTGGAGTTCAGGGTTTTAAAAAGTCATCGATGGTAAGAAGCATGTCACTAGGGCTTGTTGTGACAGGCAGCATATCCATGTCTATCTGCAACCATTTTTCACGATTTACTGACCAACAACGGTCAAATAACGACTTTTAGGGGGTACCACTTTTTGATGCCCTCGTGTGCAGGTTTCCTTGAACCTAGAAGGTCGAGACTTGGACTGTTGAAATCTTAAGTTCAGTGCTGAAAATTTTGTATGCAGCTTGTCTTGGTCTATCTGTAGTGAATTTGGTGCAATTCATGGCTTTAGAAATCACGTAGCAGTTTAAAAACTGCACTTGCCATTATTTTCTCTTTCTTACCGGAAGTTCAGAATTTGTAACAAGTTAATAGTTCAGCATGTGATGATGATGATGAGATGGTGTGAGTGTGTTTTCTGTTGGCTGTGTATAGTGATGACTACTTCCGGATGTATGCACCCAAGTGTGGCGGCTGCGGAAAACCTATAATGAGCAGTTTCATCACAGCTGTCAATCAGAACTGGCATCCCGACTGCTTCGTCTGCTTTGTAAGCCTGGTTTTCCTTTACCTTCTGTTGAGGGTGTTTAATGTTTGTAAATGATTTAAACAGATCCTAACAGTGCTCTGTTGCCGTTATTTGGGTGATAGAAAGGATATGAACTGTTGAAATGAAAAACATAACTGCTGCTTTAGTCCCAAGTGTTTCTGCATTGAGCATTTGGTCTAACACAGAAAAGTAGACTGCTTAAATATGTACAAAGAAGTTGTACAGTATATTAGTATCAACTATTATCTGGTAATTTTATGAACGTTTACAGTTTATGCAAATGTGTCTTTTTTACTTCGCTTTTGCTGCTTCTCCTTTACTTAATTGCAGGTTGATACCATTTCCACTATCTATAATACTTTAAGGTCTTCTATATTTTGCAGTAACTCTGGATTGGTGTGAAATTTTTGATATGTCTTTTGTTTAGTGATGTCAAATAAATTTCCATGTTTTTTACTAAAAAGTTTGACAGACTGCAAGCGTGACGATGTTGAACACTGTGTTTAAGTGTTGACCACCCCTCACTGCAACGATGGATGTTAATCAGTTCCAGAACTGTTCGATTGCCCGATTTACGTAAAACGTGCATATTCCACTTTTAATGCACTGCCATTTGGTGTATTGATTGCGGATGCGTTGAGGAACTTGCAAGTTCTTTATTGCACATGAAGTCTGTCTGTGTGTGCCATGCAGGAATGCCATCTGCCGTTTGATCGCTCAGGGTTCTATGAGCTGAACGGTGCAATGTATTGTGAGCGACATTTCCTTGCACATCACGGCATGCCATGTGCCGCCTGTGGTCAGCCAATCACTGGCCGGTGTGTGACGGCAATGTGCAAGAAATACCATCCGGACCACTTCGTCTGCACGTTCTGTCTGCAGCCGCTCAACCGCGGCACATTTAAGGAACAACTTGAGAAGCCATATTGCCATGCGTGCTTCGAAAAACTGTTTGGTTGAATGTCGGCGGTGTAACTGGCAGCAGTCTTATTGCAGATATACTGTTCTTTTCGTTCTGTCTGTTTGTCTTATATACATGTATTGTGTTGTTTGTACTTGTTAAAATTTACGACTAGTTTGTTTCGTTTGTTCACTGGTTTAATGCTGAGTTTGTTCATTTGTTACACTTTGTTAATTCAGGTCATATTTGTTTTGCGACTTATTTTTACCGTTTAACATTTCATGTGCAATTTAGAACGTCTTCTACAAAATTTAGCATGTTGTGAATCTGGTTCTTGTTTTGTTTTACAAAAATTATCATTAATTTGTTTGACTGATGCTACCTCGCCATGGTTACCGGTGCTACAACATTAAGAATTATGCGCAAAATACTGGAAATTGATTTTAGTACTGTTGCTGCATTCTTATAGTTTAATGATGGGTGTAAATACGATTTTGCCCATTGTTATTTTTTTGCACACGTCTAACATTTTGGTTTTTTGAATGTTTGTTGTTGTTTCGTGCCATTTTGTGGATTTTGGTTGTAAATTTGTCGCCGTTTATGTTGCTTGTTTGCAGTTGTCCATTGAGACTTGAAGCACGTAGCTTTGTCTGCCGATTCAAACTTACTAGTCACTGATGCTCCAGCATTCGCTTCAGTCTGGAACAGCCGAGTACTTTGTAATTTATTCGATGGATATTAGTAAGTTATAGCTGTCATAGACTAATGTATACTTATGCAGGCGATTGTTTGTTATCTAGTATGTTCACCGTGAATTGCTTGCATTTTGTGTTGCTGTATTTGTGTATCTTAGTTTGTTGTGCAGTAGCAACTGGGTTAGATACATGTTTTGTTAACTTATTGCCTTGCATGAATGGAATAATGCAATTGTGTTGTAATGATCGCGTATTGTACGTGGTTTGCTGCTATCATGAAAGTCCCACTATTCAATCTTACTGGCACTACTTTCATAACAAAAAACTGTGAAATATCCACTCATAAATCGAAAGGTAACCTCTGCGCCACTAATGTCTTACATTTTGTTCCTTTTTTCCAAATTCTTTTGTTGTTACATTTTTTGGTTTCTTTTTGCACCAGAGCTTCTAAAGTCCCAAAGCTCTGTGTATGTCACAACTAATTAGATTTTTGCACTTGATGTAACGTTGCCATTCTCTTTGCATTCTGCCTGGAAAGGCTGTCCCCGAAATGACCTATAAGCTTTCTGTGTCGGGCGGGACGTTAAACCCTACTCACTCACTCACTCGCTCACTGCATTTATCCACCAGCAGTGTTCAAATCCATGTTCAAATTCGTAATGCTGCACACATTGTATAAAATAAAAAAATGTTGTTATGTCTGTAATGTATGTAGTGTAGTGCTTTCATGCATTTGTGTAAATGTACAAGTTTTATTGTAGCAGCCTTCATTAACAATGTGCATATAACGTTACATAGATACAGTACAACATCGGACAGTCTTCCTTTGGGCAGCGTATCGTATGCTGTAATATCACTTGTGTTTTTTCGAGTATCATTTGTTCGTGCAGAAGTTCGTTGTTTGATAAATTTTAAAGCAGTCGTCTATGCAGAAGTCTGGTCTTCCATCCAACAGACGTTGTTGGTGATTGGAGGATGACAGGCAACATTATTCATCAGAATTGTTCTGTGCTGTGAATTACGTAGCACAGTTGTACACATCAATAAACACACATCTACAAGCAGTGTTGGTTTTGTACTACGACTACTGGATTTGTTTTATATGAGAGTTTAGTGCATTTCTGCATGAATCCTTTATGGCCAGTTGCTTTATTTTCGTTTTTTCGAATTTTGTGTATGTTTCTTGTTAATTTTGAGGTCTGTTGTCAGTGCCATTGCAGCTGATCGCACGGGAAGGATTTGTTTTCGAAATGATTTAGTATATACACCGTGTCCCAAAATTTGCGCCTCCTTGCTTCGAATATGCCTAATTCAATTTGTGGTTATGGATTTTAACGAAATATCGTACACTGCACTATCTTAACTATCTGCACTATCTGTGTTTGCTGATGCATTTAATTCACACGTCACAGGCACCGTCTTATCTTTCTGACATTGTCACACAAACAGCCATTGTCACATCGTGAACATGACTTTGGTCCGGCAGCAGTCTCCGCTACAAGCAACCACACGCACAACTAAAGTTCGGACAATGAGCATTTTCTTACACTGCACCAGCTGCATGGAACAGTCTGCCACCATCACTTCAAGAACTATCTGACACTCCGTCATTCATACGAAACTTCAAGACATTACTGTTTCAGCGAGCTTTTTGTTTTTGACTATTTTTTACATTTTGTACATTATTCTTAGGTTTTATTTTAGCTCTTAGGTTTGTTGTACACCACTGGTCATTTTTGTGATTGGTTTTTTTATTGATTGATTGATTGATTAACATTACTTACGGTCACATCCATTATGACGTACGCACCTTACTGTGTGTGCTCAATGTAACGTCATTATAACGTAGAAATTTGTTTACATTAAGATACATTCAATGCGTTGTTATTGACAAAGGGATCAAGCAGCAGTGTATCCGTCTTAGACTAAGAGCTTGCATCGAGACCAAAGGTTGCCGTTTTAAGCTCAAACTTTAGAGACAAGTTCAGAATGATTGTCTTAATGATTATTTCAAATTTTATAAAAATTTGTCAGGTATTAACGATTTTAAACAAGGTCTTACCTGTAGGTGTGCCGCTAATTTTGGGACACGGTGTATTTGGAAGAACTCTGTTTACTTGCTTGTGAGTATTGTGATGTTTAGAAAAACACATTATTTGCAGAAGATTGGTTGCAACGTTAATTTTCTTGTTTTATAGGTCACTATTTTTAGTGAGTTATCAAACGCTAAGTTACTTTTCTGTTATAAATTGTTTTAAATGATAGAATCATCCATGTAAAATGCAGCGGTTTTTATTTCGCTACTCTTGTTTCAGACTGCCACTTGCATTTGTTGGATATGCAATTATTGTAATACTGTGATTAATAAACCAAGACATGTATTTTATTACTACATAATACATTTATGCATACTATATGTACACTGTGTCAGAAAATTTTTGGTTATTAAGTGCATGAAACTTTATTCAGATTCATTCATTTTTATTGCACGATGTCGGGGGGGGATTAGTTTTTTTATGGGACACAGAGTATTTAAACTGTTTGTTATGGTGTTGTGGTATGCTGGTCAGTACTTGATAGTACAAGCATTTGCTTTGTGCTGAATTGGTTTATTATAAATGTCAAGGCTTTAGATATTGATGGTTAATTAATAAATTGGTTGTTGTTACTTGTCAATTTTAAAAGGTATCACTGGTAGTAGTTGCTCACTTACATGTATACATTTAGAATTTTACTTTGTTATTTTAGGCATGCCGAGCTGTTGTGTTTTATCAAATAATGTTCTTTATTAATTGAAAAGCAGTTAAATGGTAGAATGAGTACTCAACTCTGCCTTAATGAGCAATTACTTTCAATTCGAGATTGTGTTCAATGGCCTGTGAATTTTGAATACATTATTATTGGTATTTATCCCAGATTGTACAAAAAGCCTATTTAACGTGCCTTAACTTCGGTTAATAGGGTATATATTATATGGGTATTGTTATTTATACGGTTTTATGCTCTTCGCTATTTAGGTCCAATTACCATTGCAGGTTACTCGGTGATTCAAGTTATTTGGTCATAATTGCAAAATGTTTGGTGCTTGCTTAGTCTGTGCATTTGTGCTTTTTTGCATTATCACAGAAGATGCAGTTTTCACATAACAGAATAGCGCAAAGAGTCTTTCAGATTTTTACTGCTCGTGGAAGCGATGGCAGTAGCCTGTTTTTTTATCGTTGTAGCCAATTTTCTCTGTGAACATGATAATTCTTGAACCTACTTAGTTTGATGAACACAACATGAACATGTACCTTGATAACCTCTAGAAGCCTGTTGAATATCAAAGTCATATGTCAAGGATCAAGGTCAGGTGGATTTTTGTGTGTTTCCTATGTGCATGACTGCTTGAACTAGTTGTCCTTCATTCATAAAATGTCATTTGCCAGATGGCGCCATTTATTACTGCCCGGGCCATGGAAGCAACTCCGGCTACCCGTGTGCAGTACTTAGTCTCGAGTAAGACTTGGCGATGTTGTTAATTCTTCTTTAGTCAGTTTTTGGTTTGATGTGGAGTTTATTAACTTTTTTGCTAGGGTTAAGTAATAATACAGGGTGGTCAAAAAACCGGACCTGTCTGAGTGTTGATAACTCAGCGACAGTTAGTGGTAGAAAGACATGTGATACGTCAAAAGTTTCAGAATGCTGTAAAGAATAAACGACAAATTTGCATAGTGAAGCACTTAAATATTCTTTGCCTAATTTGCATAAATATTCGTCATCTCCCCCCCCCCCGAAATTCTACCAAACTTGACTGTAACACATGGATTTAACATGGACATTTTGCGCTTTTATAACTTAGCGATGTTTATTGATGGAAAGGCGCATAAAATGCCAAAATTTTCAAAATTGTGTACAGAAGTGTACAACTTGCACGTCTCAGCATTTAAATATTCTTTGCCTGATTTACACAAATTTGTCCCACCCCTAAAATCATGCTAAATTGGCAGTAACGCATGAATTTAAGTTGATTTCCATTCAGCATACAGTGAAATATCAACAATCATTAACACGTACGTTGAGTTAAGATGAAATTCGACATAGGCAGTTGCCCAGCTTTTGCATTCATAACCGTCATCAGTCATTTTAGACAGCTGATCGATCGCTGGAGTCAATGTGTTCAGGATCAGCTGAGCCCAGTATTCGATTATAACACGTTTTAGCTGGTCAGTTACTGAAATTTTGTGACCATGCTATCTGTTGCAATGCTCCCACACTGAATAATTCACAGAATTTAAATCTGGACTTTTTGGCAGTGAGTTTTTGAGTTCAATGAACTCGGGCACATAGGAGTGCAGGCAAATGCCTAATTTCAGGGGTAATGAAGATTTAGGCAAATTAGGCAAAGAATATTTAAATGATTTGCTATGCAAGTTTGGCCCTTTTTGTCTACAACATTGTAAAACTTTTGACATATCACACGCCTTTCTACGTGTAACCGTCGCTGAGTTATCAATGCTCAAACAGGACCAGTTTTTTTGGCCCACCCTGTAAATATCGAAGATGTCAGGGATAGTCATTGGTATTTGAGTGAAGTGAGGTGTAGAGATAGTAATCACTGTAGAGGCAGAACGTCAATTTTAGGCATATAACTTTGTTTGCGATGCGTTATGCGATGTATAAAGGTTTTTGATGAGACTTTAAATGTTGAAAGCTTTCTTTTCCAGTAACTAGCACTATCACTACGTTGTTGGCTTATGTGTTGATTCGTACTACACGTTAGATACGTTGTTTTACATCGTATCGCTTGCAGTAGCCTACGGTGTAGACTAATTGCTTAACTTAGTACAATGACATTGTGTACTAATATTTCGTATGACTTAGTGTACAACTTGACAGAGTTAGACCAGACTGAACTAACTGACATTGTTCTGTAGCTTGCAACATTTCGTGTGCCATGTGTCATGTGTAAATAGCATACACCACCGAGCTGTTCTGTTTTATCAAATAATGTTCTGTTTTTTTTCTTGAATCACAATGTTAGTTACAATCATGTGGAGTGTTATGTTTGACATTGTTAAGTAATGGTAATTAGAGGAGTGACCAAAAGCGTAAGTACTATATGAGAGGAAGGAAAATACGTTTGAGAATTGATAAAAAGTGTCGAGCATTAGCTATTGCGTAGTCTGTTACTACTACTACTACTACTACTACTACTACTTATGGTAACTTGGTAAAGTTTTGTTTTGGCCTACATCATTAGATTAATGCAGGTATCGCGGCGTTCTTCTGTGCCTCGTTGCACTGTCGCCACTATAGGCTAGAGGCTCACATCAGATAATCACATCATTTGCAGAAAATTGGCTGCACTTTTTATTTTTACGCGCGAAAACAGCTACTGCTTTCAGCGCGTCTTAGCCATCGCAATTCTGTCTGTCCGTCCGTCCGTCACACGGTGGATTAGTCAAAAACAGTGCAAGCTAGGATCACTGAATTTTCACCTTCGGCTGCCTAGAAGACTCTAGTTTCAGGAACCGTGAAGTTTTTCCATAAATTCAAAGAGGGTCACTTCCAGCAAGGGCACCAAATAAGAGGGGGGTGGGAAAAATTTGCAATTTTTAGTCAATATGTCGCTCTATCTCAACAACAGTGCGAGATAGGGCCTAGAAATAGGACGTCGTACACTGGCTCTCGATTCCCACCGAATTCGATGACCTTGGATGACTTTGAACGCTAAAATTGGGGTTTTATGGATTTTTGGCGATTTCGGGCTGCGAGACACATTTCAAGAGCGAATTGCGCCGAAATCCGTTGAGATAGATATGGAAAAGCTGCGTGTGAAATTTCAGCATTGAACGTAGATTTCGACGTTTCTAGGTTCAAGGAAACCTGTGCACCAGGGCATCAAAGAGCGGTACCTCCGTAAAAGTCGTTATTTTACCGTTGTTAGCCAGTCTTTCGTGAAAACGGTTGCAGATCATCATTGGCATGTTGCTTATCACAACAGGCACTAGTGACGAGTTTTTCAGTCGTATCAACATCGGTGACTTTGAAAGACCCTGAACTTCCAAAATAAGGGGTTTCAATTGATTTTTGCGATTATCGGCTGCAACGCACACTCCAAGAATGAACTGCGACGAAATGGCTGGAGATAGACTGACAGTTTGCAAACAGGAACTGCTATAGGCTTTCGCGCGTCTCGTGAGCATTAGCTCAAATTTTTTAGACTTAGTTATCAACTGTAAGTTAGCTTAGCCTACTCTTCTGTTGAAAATTTTGTATCAGTGCCTCAAGATCACTAGTGCACAGACATTCATTCTAGATGTTGTGTCTTTGTGTCGCTTAGTTTACGGTAGAATGCTGATATTTTAAGCCTGTTTACAGCTCTATATGACAGCTGAAATTGAAAGCACCCAATAGCTGCTTGTTAGTAGTGTAAAGTTTGAACCTGCTGAAGAACAGTAAGCCCACAGTATATACAAGAAAGCCCAGCTAACGCAAAGGAAATGCGCGACAGCGGTGCGTGTTTGAAAGCCCGGTGCAAACTAAATCTAAGCTCACCGATCCCAGCAATTGACATTAAGTATCTATAGCGTTTCGTTTTAACAGAGGGCGTGATCTGTCTCGCGCAGCCGTATTTGCTAAAAATCGCAAATTTTCCCCACCCCCGTGTCATTTAGTGCTTTCGCTCGGGGTGACTCCTTTTGAATTTATGGAACAAGCTTTACGGATCATGAAACTAGAGGCTTTCAGGCAGCTGACGGTGAAAATTTGGTAATCCTAGCTTGTACCGTTTTTGATTGATCCACCCGTGTGACGGACGTATAGACGGACAGAATTGCGTTGGCTAAGACGCGCTACAGCAGTAGCTGTTGTCGCGCGTAAAAATCAGATGTGCTCGTATTTTAGGCTTACGTGTTGCGGCTGAAGTAAGTTTTTAGACGCCTGTAATTATGAGTAGAGAAAACTTTCTAGTAGTTGACAATGAATATCGTTTTGAATATTGCATTTTAACTTTAAGACGATTAGCCCTACTATTAGTAAGTGGCGCATTTTTAGGCTGCACTAGTAGGGTCGAAATATCATGCTGATCGTCTCGCCAGCTTCGCCTAGGGGGCCTCACGACAAACTGATGCTGCCACTGCCGTTAGCACAATATTGCTGCTGCTGCTGCTGCGACGCCATAGAGGTGATACCGATGATGAAGACGATGCTAAACATGATGACGCTCTGCTTTTTTGGTAGCATTCTCCTAGGTAAGTCTTACGTGTGGTAATTTACTGTAAACTTGTCTGACTTACATATGATGATTTTTTTCATCTTACACGGTACTACTGTTTGAACACCTGCAGGTCGCAGCTAGGTCTACTGCCTGCCTGACACTAAAGGGCAATATGAAAATGGCCTCCAAGATACAGCAGTAGGCTACAGTGAAAGGTGAGAAAGGAAAAAGATGAGGCAGACCTAGAAAGACATGGCAGGACACGCGACGAGATGATCACTGTAGCATATGCCATAGTCTGCTTGTCTGTCACTTTGCACTGAAGCCGTTCAAGACCGAGTGAGAATTAGATGCCATTTGACAGCAACGTACTCGTGTGTTTCTGAAGCAATATTTCATGGTTAAGCTTAGACCCAGGCTATACATTTGTTGCCGCCGATGGTGGCGCTAATATTTATTTGTAGGTCTAATAAATTTATAATGACAATTGTGATCAGTAGCATTTTGTGTTATTTCTTTATTTTATTGTTATTTTCGATATGGTACGAATGACAGAGAACATTGCTTGTTTGTGTCATTTGCTCTGTCTTTCAGTTTCCTGATACTGTGGTCCATAGATTGATAACCGCCAGTCGTCTGAGTGCAGGCGTATTACAGTAGGCCCTACATGTAAACCTACGAGTAAAGGTGCTGCGACGCTACCATGTCATTATGAATGCCACGTCGATTGTCGATACATGTAGTTGTCGGATGATGATGAACTCTGCTGCTGCTTCTGCAGCAGCTGCTGCTGCTGCTGACAATATTCAATCAATAAGCCGACGACTGAGTGCCTCAGGTGAGGCAGATGAGATGATCTGGTGGGAATGGGGAAAAGGTGATTGCGGAAGTGATTTCGCACGCGACACGCATGCCAGACTCTGCATGCCGCGGCTTGTTCATATCAGCGAGTAACAATTTCAAACCCTGGTCCATAAGCTATTCGTTAGAACTTGGAAGCTTAGTAGACTACCTCGTGCTCAGATTACGTTTTGTTCGCAGCTATACGTCCGGTGTTAGGACACTGGCTCAATGTGTACGCCGATTTGTTCCAGTAATAAGGTGTTTACACGATGCAGCAAACGTCCAGCAAACTTCCAGCAAATGTATTCAAAATACACGTCAATTGCTGGACATTTGCTGGATCGTGTAAACACCCCATAGAATAATGCATAATGTTTACAACTACTATAAGCAAACAAATACAAATTGATTCATTATTGAGCAAAAAAAATTAAAAAAACAACTTTAAAAGTATAAGATGTGCAGTAAAATGTGAAGGCAATCCGAAAGATATCAACAATTTATTGTAGAATTGATTTTTTTAAATGTATAGATTTTGTACTGGTTTAGAGGCTACAATTGTATATTTTGGGAAATACATTCTAGACTTTTTGTGCATTTTTTCAAATTTGGTATTTTTTCTTGTACTACTGACTGATGAACCTCGTTAAGCAGCTCGTAACAAATGATTTTTGATCGAGTGATCGAGTGTTTGATCGACTGTTTGATTTTGTTGGACTGATTTATTGATTTAGTAAGTGAATAAGTGACTTCTTGAACCATTAATTGTTTGATCGATCAATCAACTGATGAAAAACAAAAAGCGCTGCTGTCGCTAGGGTAAGCCGACAGTACCGGAAAACTCGTCATCGCTGATCCTCCACCGTTCAGCTACAATACATGTGTCACAGACAGACAGACAGACGACGAACACAACCATGTACCCCTAGGTGCGAACTCAAGTACGGTCGGCCAAAAAGGCACTGAAATGTCGCTGTCGTGTTGTACGCAGGCGGACAGTTGGTGGCCGGTCAGTACTCGATGCACGTACAACTGACGCCGAGTGACGCCGTAGTCGTGGGTGGTCAGCTGGACGTGTCATGTGACATCTGGAACTGGCAGCCGGAGCGCAGTATGTTCGTCGTCTGGCTGCGCCGGGCGCACGGCAGCGAGGTCGAGCTGGGAACTAACGAGAAGATCGTCGAGCAGCTGAGAGACAGATACAGCGCCAGGAAGGAGCTGCGACGACCGGCCGACTACACACGTGTCAGCTACTATCTCACTATCACCGGTAGGCTATAACTTGACGTGGGCTCTGCTCTTTGATACAATATGAAATATTATTAGACACACGTAGGACCCACTGCCTGTCTCTACCGTTTGTCGTAGGCCTATAGCCTAAGGGATCGATAACTCTACCGTGCGGTAATGAATGACACTAGTCATGATATCGCGTACGATTTGGGGGTCGCAGTGTTGCCATTCTTGGTACAAAAACTCAACTAGCGTCTGCTTGAATGGTCTGTTCGTCAGAAGTTTGCAGAAATGCTTCACACTTACAATCATTTGCTGTTCACATGTTATTATGAAACATTATTAGGGTTGTTTCTGCTTTTTATGACGGTGCCTACCAGTCACGAAATGTTTCACGAATAGCGTCAAAAACGATAATCACAATATTTACGCGCCCTCGACGGATAAATTGTAACTATCTAATAAAATACCGGTGTTGAATACTGGCAATGCATTTGTAATAAACTATAGTAAATTATAAAATTACATACAGCAAGGATGCCTTCCTGCATTTCCTTACATGCTATAGATACAGACATATCTAAAACAACAACATGAGCACTAGTTTAACCAATCAATTATTACGCGCGAAAGCAGCTACTGCTTTCAGCGCGTCTTAGCCATCGCAGTTCTGTCTGTCCGTCTGTCCGTTTGTCTGGCACGCGGGTGGATCAGTCAAAAACGTTGCAAGATAGGATTACCAAATCTTCACCTTCGGCTGCCTGGAAGACTCTGGTTTCAGGAACCGTAAAGCTTTTCCATAAATTCGAAGGGGGTCACCTCGAACGAGGGCGCTAAATCAGAGGGTGGTAGGCAAAATTTGCGACTTTTGGCCAATAAGTTGCTGTATTTTAGTAACGGTGCGAGATAGGGCCTAGGTTACTATTAATCACTAATAAGTCGTACACTGGCTTTCGATTGGCGCCGAATTTAATGACCTTGAATGACCTTAAACGTTAAAATAGGGTTTTTTATGGATTTTTTGGCGATTTCGGGCTGCGACACAAGTCTATATTATTCACAAAGTGGCGCCACGGAACTATCGTTATGCGATCCAGATAGAGAATTTGGTATTTGTATATTAACTTAGCTTGAACACCCCGATTTTTTGCTAAACTACTGAACCGGAACTGCTATAGGCTTTCACGCGTTTCATGAGCATTAGCTCAAATTTCTTGTACGAAAATATTGCTATTCGGAGTGCCGCCATCATTACGTTATACGTTACTTTTTCTGCGTCATAACGAAATCGGTCGTGTTTTTGGTTGATAATTTCCTACTGATAGGCCGAGATGTGTTTTGAACGAGTGATTATGTATTTGTACTGTATTTATAGTTTTTGTATGGAAGAAAAGTTGAAAAGTTAATGACATGAGTATTATACTGCGGACTAACAGCACTATAGGCCTGTGCATATTTTAAGCGTGGTTGTGTTTTTGCAGATGTCAAATCATACGACTCTGGTGAAATTCTGTGTCGAATTCCTGATCAACTGGAAGTCGTAAAGAATTTCACTGTTCTTGGTAGATCAAGCTTACGTTATTAATATTTGAGCTTGTTCATATGATTATGTGCTTCCAGTACGAATTGTTTAGACATATCGCAAGAAACATAGCTATTTTCGTTCGCTACTTTGTTTTCCAAGGTCGATTCAAATAAATTACGAGGTTATGTTAAGAATAAAATATCGTTAATTTTTGCCAAATTTGGTGTCGATCTGATCAGTACTTCCAATATTAAAAGCCATAAAACAAAGCGGTCCCGTTTTTGGCCCACTTTGTATATTATAGCCGCAAATGCAATACACCGTGTCCGGAAAAAGAGTCTACACTTTTTCCTGAATAACTTCAAGAAATTTAAACTTACTTTTATATTTTTGGCACACATTATCACTATGATACGCTTTACTAAAACATCTAAAACTTATCTTTAAAACTTACTTCGCGCTAGGTATAGCTAATGTAATCGTAACGTCATCGAAAATGCCATTTTTGTGGACAGAAAACGTCTATATGAGCCTCTGCAATACGAAAACAGGAAAACTGATGAAAGAAAATTGCGTAAAAACCTGAGAGATTGTTGGCATAAAATGAATTACTTTTTCTTAATTTTTTTTAACTTTTTAACCTTTTTCGCCATGTTAAGCGTGGCCGTCGCGTGCACTACGATAACGTCGTTGTGCAGCAGCCGTTATCAGCAAGCTGCGTCATTTCTGCATCATGCGTTAACGTCGCGGTAGCGCGCATTTGTAATAAAGTTTTTGATTCAAAAGTTGACTAATAGCAAGTTTTGTCACTGTTACTGACAACTAAGACAGCTACGGGCTAAAAAGCTATTTTTCCTGCATTTCTGTTTATTTTGGTGTGGAATAAAGTAAGAATACGAATAGTGTTTTATTTTACACGGTAAAGTGGCGTCAGTATTCGGGCGAAGTGGACTATCAGTACACTATCAGTTGCACGTTACCTTTTTAATGTTGGTTACAAAAAAATTATAAACATGTATTCAAATTTGTTAAAGTTATTAACCAAACACTGTTAGCTTTTTTCACCTCGGATACAATAAAAACGGCATTTTTGATGATTAAGGTTTAAGTTTGTCAAAGATATGTCGAAAATACCGTAGACTCTTTTTTTCCGGACACGGCGAAAAGCTAAGTTCTTGTGGTTGTTAGCGGTCGCTTGTTGTGCGTAGTTCCCGTGAGCTCAGTGCAGCTCATGTCGGAATCACTGGACGCAAGTCGCGCAGTGATGTACGCCGACCAGCAGCCAGTCGTCTTCACTGAGTCGGAGCGGAGGCGCTTCCGGTGCGTCGTCAACGGCAGCTATCCGGCACCGCAAGTCTCCATGTTCATCGGCGACCATCAAGTCACGGACCAGTTCGTTGCCGACGTCGAACTGCAGCGTGACGGCGTTCCGCCTTACTTCCGCGAGCTCTACTACCGCCTTCAGATCAGCAACGACGCCTTTCTCATCAGGCACTTCACCGCACCCCGCGCGCGTTTTTTCTATCTGATCGTATCAGCTGCGTTCTCATTAGTTCTTAGTTGTTAGCGAAATATTTAAATTTACCACTGAAATTGCAAACTGTCACACAGAGAGACAACGATATGCCATGGTTGTCTCTGTGTGTGACAGATTGGGTGCTGTTTTGTGTAATTTCCACGGAACAGCACAGATGTAGGCCTAATCACTTGAGTTATTATTACTAGCAGTACTGATGTTATCACCAAATGTAATATTAATGGTAGCAATAGTAGTAGTAATGGTTGTAATAGTTAGTGAGTTAGTTAATCCGTCAGTGGCACTAAAATAAGAAAAATGATATTTTACGTATCAGTTAATATCAGGAGATGAAGAAGACGTGAATCTCGAATAACGATTATTGATTGATGATGAATGATGTCTTTTGACAGTGCTTCTAGCAGTATTGTCGCTACTGCTTTGACCACTTTAGAAATTTTAATTGATTATTTGATTTGTTTATTGATTCGTCAGTTTACTGATTGATAGATTGTATGATTGGCTGATGGCAGGTATAATTACGACGGACTGGCCTTAAAGTGCGTTGCACGGGACTCGTTTAATGTTCTACCCGAACGTTCTTCCGCCATCATCATCAGCCTTTCTCCATGTCAGTTTAATCAACCATTCATAACTGCGCTGTTGCCAAAAATATATTTTGTACTGTTGTCCTAACGGGCCGCAATACCGGTCTTGCTCGCCCGTCCGTCCGTCCGTCTGTTACGTACTCGAAAAATGAAAAGCCGCGGCGCAGAAAAAAAACAAAATTGTTGTGAACGTTCCCCAGGCCATAAATAACGGGCGTCATATTTTCAGTTTAATACGTAGATCAAGGTCAGCGTTAGAAATATTGCGTAGCTTTAGGCGGACGGCTGCACTACAGAGCCGACATATTTAAGTTTGATGACGTAATGATTATATTAGCAATTGATTACTCAATGATAAGTGAATTTTAAGGGTAAGTGTTGCATGTTGTTGTACAGTGTGTCATCGGGATAATCTGTGCCAAATATGAAAAAGCGTACAGGCCTACATTTGTTGAAGTAATTTAGAGTAAACCGTAGAGTTTTTTTTTCCGAACACGGTGTAACCTGGATGTGAATGCAATTAAGTAAATCTAGGAAAATTATCGCGCGTATGAGGCACTGCAGCAGTAAAAACCCGACTATCTCTAGTAGCTGTTAGCATAAAAGATATTTACTCTGGAATGTGTCTTGAAGATGCTAAAATGTTTTGCTTTTGCTAATGACATATTTTACATGTAACCAGGTCTTATAGTTGCGTTGGCCAGTCCTACGGCTTTCTGTAGAGGACTCTGTTAAGACGCGTATGCCTACAGAGCGATATAACGTACCGGTACTGAACTGAACAGTGTGCGAGCAGTAATGCATTTCTGTTTGCCCATTGGTCAGTTGCGGCTTTAAAGAGGCCTACAGCTTTACACTGGAGACGTGAGTATAGAGTACTCAGGTCTATTGTCTATCTATTGTAGATGAACCGAAGCTAGCGTGTGAGCAGGTGGTCTTTGAAGCCGATCTCTATGAGACGGACGTCAGTCTGCAGTGTCTGGTCCGCTCACACCCGGCCATCAACGACTCACAGGCGGTCTACTCGTGGACGACGCTCTCAGGCCGCAATGACTCCATCACTGCTGGGCAGCGAGATGGGAACTTTTTTGCTCACCTACGCCCAGGAGTCGGTCGCTTTCATTTTCAGAGTTTCAGGCAGTTAATACGGTCGATGCGCGGTGATTTGTTTCGGTGTCGGCAATATTTGTAGGACGCTCATGTGCACAAATTTAAACTAAAACTTAACCAATACCCGAGTGCGATTTTGTTTCAAACGGATCACCAAAATTGATCAAAATTAGTTTAGTTTTAGTTTAGATCGCGTGCTGTATGGAGTATGGACCGAACGGCTAAGGGCAACACAGGGCACGTATGTCGCTTACAAGTGGTCACTACAAAACTGAAATAAAAACTGACAATGAAACAGAAACATATACAACATGAACCGTAGAATACAGTTTGCTTAACAGTGCGTTTCATAGATCCACGGCTTTAAAAGCAAACTTTTACAGCAATGAGTAAGTCAGTCGAGTTCAACGTTTCGACCGTCGCTTTTCTTTCTTTCTTTCTTTCTTTTTTTCTTTATTCGTTTGAAATCAAGTAGCGCAAATAAATCACATCATAGACAGCAACAAACATTCAAACAGGACAACCAGGTAAGTAAAAGTCATTACGCTGACGGTTGCCCCAACTAAACCTAACATAGGC
>Ga0209367_1005000_pt1 | contig 18379 bp, 14 predicted proteins | sample WorMetLIZISLAND2_FD_187412 | JGI IMG/M metagenome (GOLD analysis project Ga0209367, IMG submission 187412) | Marine gutless worms symbiont microbial communities from Max Planck institute for Marine Microbiology, Germany - Olavius geniculatus... ... | reverse complement strand
GCAGTGGTGTGGGACAACCCTGCAGGAGTTAAGCCACGCTGCCCTAGATAGGCAGCGGTGGGCAGCGATAGTAAGAATGGCGTCAGACACCAACGGGCATTGAGCCCACGGTTGTCGATGATGATGGAGTGTCGTTCAACGGCGCTTGTTCAACCGTGCGTGAAATGTGATCACCAAACTGCTAGCAAATGATGTTTGCATGCACTGCCAGTGCGCACGCATGCGCAGTAGTCGGCGTCGCAGCATGCAGACAGAACTACTGTCATTCAATTGTCAATTGTCAATTGTCACAACAGACAGACAGTGACAGACAGACAGACAGACGAACAGCAGCATGACCACCAACATACAGGTGACCGCGCTATACGCGCTCGTGAAACGATATGCTAGTTTCCATTGACCCATTCATGTGAAACCACATGGTTACCATGCCTATGTGGGGAGGTAACCTGCGATACCCCATCGGCGCTGAAAATTTGCATAATTTTGCTTCGGGGTTGTCCATAAATGACGTCACGCTCCGAGAGGGATGGGGGTTTACAATATTGTGACGACGTGTGACGTAGGGGAAAGGGGGTTAAAGGAAGTAACACAAGTCACATCTGTGGAAAGGCGCAATAGACAGCCAAATTCATGTTGCCAACTCGCCGTATGTGTCAGGACGAGGAACATTTAGGAATACTGTGCTTAATTTCACACGATTCTATGCAATAAATTGACAGTAGACAATTTTGATAATGGATATAATTTTGTATAATTAAATTAAGATATGATGAAACTCATCTCTGTACTCTACACTACAAGCTGCCGGAAAGGGGGGGGGGGTAAACGTTTGTGACGTCATATTTGAAAGGGTCCAGGGAAGTGTGACGAATGAGGGGGAAGAGGGAGGTAAATTTTTCCTTAAAGTCGCGTGACGTCATTTATGGACGACCCCTTCGTGAAACATCAAAATGTATGTATCAGCTAACAAAAAGGCTGCAGTTTCCGCCCCCCCCCTTTCTTGCCCCTTTTCCTTGAAATACGTTACTGCTTTGTCCAAACCGAAAATTAGGGGCTTGGCGTTCATACCGAGCTTTTGGGTTTTGGTCAGAGTTTGACGCTTCTGCATTCAGGGTTTTGTCTCGAAGATTCATCACCGCAAGGTATATAACCTATATTCACACAACGGTCAATCCGCTAAACTTCACTGCCCAAATGGCCAAAAAACGCATGAAGCGTTGCAGTTGAATGCATGCAAAGTTACATCTGCAGTTACCATGACATCACATTGACGTCTGGAGGATGCCACCCATGACGTAGAGGCCTATGTGACCACCATGCGTACGTCTGTCCGTTCCACACTATAGAACAATCCCCAGTGCGACTCTAATCTGAATACAAAGTAACTGAGTAGGCCTATCATAGGACAAACGCGCAGTGTTCAAGCGACCGCCCGCGAGCTGGCATCATTAAAGATAGCTTCCCGATAAAGGTCCATTGACGAAGTGATCGACTCAATTAAATTTTGTCAGTTTTTGATGCCGATTTCAAAGAAAAGCTTTTTGCGTCTGCAACAATGAAAGCTAAGCCTGCTTGTACATCATGATCGAAAAGCTTAATTGGTTGATTGGTCATTCTGAAAAAAGTTTAGTTATGTACGCAAAATGTTTAAGAAAGACCAAACCGCAGCGCTTAGTTTGCCACAATTTGAAATACAAATTAACTCTCAAACTAGGCTTAAAACCATCGAATCTGCTTTTTGTGGGGAACAGAACCACTAAGTTTTAATTTGGGTCACATGAATGTTTTTGCTAACGGATTAGGGGGTGAGGTGATGCGGGCGCTCGTACTCCTACTGACCAGATACATTTTTAACAAAGTAGAAATTTTGCACAAAAATGCGTTATTTCTGCATAACATTAAAATAATCTGGGAAAGCGCCAGCCTCATTAAAATAATCTGGGAAAGCGGCCAGCCTCATCCCCAAACTTCACACTCTGTTTTTCCATCCCTCCCCTCCCCCTATTCCGGACTTTTAGATCCGCCACTAAGTCTGAGACAGAGCACACTTCAGCAACAGCCGGCACGGGAGGCCGCCTAAAACTTCATCTGTGACAGTAACGCACCGTTCGCCCAGCCTCGTTGTTATGCAGGTTGGCAGCGCATCTGAGATCTCGCCCTCTTTCGTTCACGTCGATGAAATCTCGCGAAAACCGGTAGCCGAACGCGGCGTTGTCGCTGCAGCCGCCCCACTGCCAATCAGTGGCACCTGGCGGGCCGGCTGGGCCTGGACGCGCACCTGTGGGGGCGGGGCTTGTGGGCCGCTGTCGGCGCCGGCGTCGACGCCTTGCCCTCTGACGGCGCTGTGATCGCGTGAGTTCGTTGCGCTGACCGCACGAGCACGTGTAGACGGTGCCCGAGCTACAAGCGCGAGAGACCGAGTGTGTCAGTGCAGCGCTTGTAATGGCGTAAATGAAAGCCGTCTCTCTACAGCCTGCACACACAATTAGCAATCATTGCAAACACGTTAGGCCTACTATTTGCTATACAATGTAATAATCAAGCTGTGAGTAAATCTGATGAAATAGGACTACAACAAAACTAACACGAGTTATTGCATAGAAAGCTGTGCATAGAGCTGCATATTTTCTCTAGAGATGCATACACTACAGCAGACTCTGAATTAGTCTAGGCCTATATAAGGATGAAATAATAACTTATACGCAAAGGTTTGCACTCTGTCTGCGAATGCGCGCATTCCTGTCAATGATCAATTGAACAATAAACTACCGTTTTTTTCAGAAAAGTCACAGTATAGGCCCTAAGTCTACTCTTTCAGATATTCAAACAGCAAATTATTTGCTTCGTGTGTAAAGCCGCACAATGACACGGCGACATCACGCGGTCAGAAAGTCATCAATCAAATACACGGCAGTGTATTGTGCACTATTGTTGAACGCCGCGCTTACTCTGCATGCAGTAGGGCCTACATGTAATGGATACTTAATTAACGCACACGTGAACTTTGTATAAAAGCTACTCATGAACTGTACTGCGATCGAGGTAGGCTATATGGCTACATTGAGTGGTGTATAAGCTTATAGGTTAAATTAATGTTAGATAAACACCTTACGGCGCGTGTGGCTAAGAATTTTATTGTCATTACAACAATGGTAATACAACAGTTATACAACAGCGGCCATCGAGTGACTAGTAGCGGTGACATGTTTTCAGTTACGCACCGTCATACACTACCAGGCATCTGCCATGCTATACGTGATCGATTAGAAATAGATTACATTAATTCACAGTGGTTCAATGATGCCAAATGTATATATCATACAACATGCGCTGCAGAGTTAAGTTGAGGCTCGTGAGTCGCGTACTGCATAATAATAGGCCCACGTTATTGCATTTCAGTTAAATAGGCCTACTTTAAAATTTTGCCCTGAGACCTTCTGCTCATCTGTAGATATTGTTAGTTTTTTTTTTAAAAATATTTGTTTTACAAGGTAATGTAGCGACATAAAACGTGTGGTGTTGCATACCACTGAGTAGCAAATTTCTTACAGAATCTAGTGCAGTAAAAGTGGTAAAAATAGTGAAAATTGGTCAATATTTAGCGAAGATATGGAACAGTGCAATATAGATTAGTTTTTCTGGTCAGGGGCGTTTTCGTCCAGACTACGCTCAAAGCGTATTACTTTTCTCAAGGACGGCAACTTTTTAGGACTTCAGGGGGCAGTCATCGTTCCAGCAGAATTTGACCATAAATAAGTGTTTTGTGATGGTAAAAATGCACCAAATTCATTTTAACCCTACGACACTCTCCAGATCCTCTTTCCAGTTCTTCATTCCATTCGACGCTTTAACCTCTTTTGCCCTTGGAAAAATTTTCGGTCACCCGTGAGTAACGACACCATTATTCCCCCAGGGGCAGTGCATGCACTTACCTAAACGTAACGTGAGTGAGGTTCGAGTCGACGTTGAGGAGGTGAGGGAGTTAAACATTGGAGGCGGAGTGGGTGGTGGGCTTTTTCCGTAGTGCGTCCAAAAGGATAGACGCCCCTGTTTTGGGTCATTATATCAGGCCCACTTGGGCTAAGCATAGAGTACTGAGATTGCATAAAGTGGTTAAGTGGATTGAAAACGCAACTGTCAGCTATGAGTTCGATATGGGCCCCTCCCGGAAGATATGCACCTCATAGCGTGAAACGAGAAGGACCCTGCAGAAATCTGGCATGCACTTTCCGACTGCCTGCATCAATACGTGCAGTGTATAATACCTGCCTTTCTTGAGTATCTTGCCGAAGATGGATCCGCCGTGACTGAACTCGGACATGACGGAGCAGTTCCATCGTCGATGTCTGAACTGATGCTGGCACTCTTCCACAGCAAGCCGCGCGCCGCTAGCCACTGCCATCGTAGTGCCAGGGTTCTTGCTGACCAGCTTCAGCTGACGCCGCGTCAGCGGATGTACAGGGGGAGTCAGAAACAGGTTGGTCTCTGTGCTCAGTGGGTCGGCTGACATCATCTGGCGCGTGTGCGCCAGATTCCTGCAACAACAAAATTAACAGCAATTATATACTTCCATTTTATTTTATTGCATCCTATATTTTATTGTTGGACTGGTCAGCTCCGCTGTACGTCGTCACTGTCTGACATCATTATTATCATCATTTGTTGTGGATTAGTTGTTTTTAGACTAATTCGTGACTTCTCTTTTCAAAATTTGTAGAAATTCACTAATTCAACTAACTTTTTTAATTCGTTAAAATTCGTTTTTATTTACATCTCTAGTAACCACCAGAAGATTTGCAGTTCGTAATAATTTGTAAATCTAAAAAAAACAAAAATTCGTCTAATTCGAATTCTCAGTCTATATGAGACGCGAAAACAAATTCTTGAGCCCACTCGTAATATAATCTGAGCTATACATGTGAAGTGTGAACGCAACCAGTTCGATAGACTGCGGTAGGACTACCACCAAAAGGCTCTATACAACACCCTGCACGACTTTCTCGCCGCATGCAGGATAGTAACAGCTGACGTCGGCGTCACTGGATGTTGCGGTATTTTGACGTGACGACTTCGTAGAAGTTAGTAGGTGCGCATGCAATTGTGAATGACGAGAAAAATGGTCAAAAAGGCCGTATAGGCCTAATCGTCGTTATATAGTCATAGGCGCCGAGGATGAATTCGGACTATTCGGTCTAGTCTTCGGTAGACTAAGTTAGTCGGCGCATGAAGCCGCACAAATTGCCTGAGCCGGCCGGCCGCCACTTGATTCTTTATGCGTTAAATTCGTGAAGACTGACCTTTTGAACGAAAAAGTAATTCAATATGGTTATAGGCCTATACTTCTGCCGTATAAAGACTGCGTGCATGAATTTTGGCTTTTAACTCGTTTTTCTCCAGTATACGAGAGAACGTACACGACAGACGGACAGGCAAATTGTATAGGCTAACGCGGCTTGCAATGCGTGACAGTCGGTCAGGCCAAATCTCTCGTCTGTCGGGTGTCGACAGATATGCAAATTAATAACTTGGTCCTCAGTTACTCCATTCTCACTTCCGTTGTTTTTTACAGCAAACAAAGCTGTTTTTGCATGTTAATTAATGCGCTTTTTATTTCTCTACTAATGGCATGTATACAAATCATTCGTCGAATCGTCAGCGTGATTTATCATTGTATCGCCTTAGGACTTAATAATGGCGGCGCTGACCCGCATATGGTACGAAATAAAAAAAATATGCCACGACTCGCATTAAGTTAACAAAGTCATTTAAATCAATCATAGACATTTAAAAAAAGCCATGCAGTGGCGGTTTTAGGCCCAGGCCGAAGGGGGGCACAGCCCCCAGTTTTGGTCCAGCCCCCCAATTTGTGGCCATCCATGATTTTTTTTGCAAAAATAACACAAATGTTTGATTTTGTTGCCTTTCCAAATTTTAGAAAAACGGCCAAATTTGCGGCTTTCATTGAACGTCCGAAAACCAAAAGTGCTTCAGCTTCAGCTTCAGGGGGCTTCGTCCCCCTGATTCCATGACCAGGGGCCCTGCTCTTGAACCCCGCTGGGGGCTCTGCCCTCAGAGCTCCGTTATAGACTCGCGCTACCGCGCTCGCCATCGGGCGGAGACTATATAGTGTCCCCTAGATATTGCGGGCTATAACCGCCACTGGAGCTATGCCTAGGCATGGCATCGACACATATCATAGGCCTAAAACCTATAATAAAATTATGTCATTTGTCGCTTTAAAAGGTTTGTTGATTAAATTTAATTTCATGTATGCGTGACAAGCGTCAGTGGACAACACGGTACCGTACAAAAAGTTTGACCGTTTAACTTGCAGCTGATCTCGACATGTATACACGCCGCAATATATAGGCCTACATATTATGAATTGGATCGCTTATTTACTTTATTTATTGCTGCACGTGTGCTGTTGAAAGTCCCTCATTGTCTATATAGCCTATTTGATGTTTTGCCAGCAAACACCAAGTTATTCTCTGCAGTTGTTTGATGCACCAAACATATACAATGCAGCTCACTATGAAACGTAATATATAATTCTCCGTATTTGTTTTTACGTCAAATAATTGCCAGTGCAACTTTACTGCGTCAGCGATCCCCATTTTCCTTTCCATACCTGCCTCTTCTTTTCCGTATCCCTTCCTTCCCCTTTCCTTTCCCCTCCTTTTGGCCTTTTTTCATGCTCTTAAAGCGGTATCCGGGGTGTCAGCGTCGAAAAATGTTGAAATTCTGCATTGGTGTATAAGTGAGTTTTAGCGCATTTTGAGTTACGTGAAATTGTTTTTTTGTTAATTTGGGCTAAATGCCTGAAGTGAGTAAGCGATTTGCTCGAGTGGGTGAGTAGGCTATAGTTCACATGTATTGCTTCGCGAGTCGCCAATTTGGGCTCTCTACGGACATTCATGCAAAGATGACCGACAAATGAATTGCAGAACCGACATTTTTGCAACCTGTGGCACAGTACTGTCAAATTTTCACTATAATCTATTTTCAGTGACAAACCGATAGTTGGTGTTTTTTCACGTTCAATTTTTTTTGTGACTACTGACATCCAATGTCTCGGGATCAATAACGTCATAAACATTTCAAAGTATTTTCATACATTTAGGCACAAGGTTAGTGATAACTTTTCATTATTTCTTGCTATTATTGTTTTTTTGTATTACTTTGATTTTTATGCCACTTAACACTGTAAATAAAATTTCCCCTGAGACTAATTACAATCTTCAGCCATTTCTCGGTTAGCAGGTGAATAATGGATGAACTCGGCTATTCGTCTTTTCTTAGTTTTTTTCATTGTTTGCGCGCGATGCCATGAAGTGTGACATGCACAGCGACACTGAGCGACTTATATCTACACAATTCTCAGTCTATATGAGACGCGAAAACAAATTCTTGAGCCCACTCGTAATATAATCTGAGCTATACATGTGAAGTGTGAACGCAACCAGTTCGATAGACTGCGGTAGGACTACCACCAAAAGGCTCTATACAACACCCTGCACGACTTTCAATTACAATCTTTCTCTGAAGTTTTTAGCATGAAACTTTCACCAAAATAAAAGCAAATTTGCCAAAATTTCAGAAGTGTGAAATATTACAGAAAAAATTATGGACATTTTTACGGATATGTAAAAAGTAGGTAAACCACGACATTAAGCCTATTCAACGCAGTCACGGTACTGTGTGCTTGTGATGTAATTAATTGCCATTTTTATGAAACAACAGCGACTAAATCAATAACAAAGAATCGAAAAATATTCAAAATTGTGGTACTAAAAATTTTGAAATATTATAAATTCATAAACCTTACAAATGTAAAATTTTTACCGCCATCTCTAAATGTTATAGAGGTAATAATATTTATATTACTGTGTGTGAGACACTAGTCGCGAATCTACTTTCTAAATTTTTTTGCCATATTACTATTAGTAATATTACCATTTGTGTATTTATATACAAGCCAGTTTTTCAATACGTTTAGTTAATTAATTCAGTTTATTGTTACCATTTCACACCGCAGGTAACTGGACTTTTTAACTTGTGAATTTTAGCCTTCGTATATGCCTACGTCATATTGAATTTGATTTTCGAAATCTTTTCCAACTGAGTAATTATTGATCGACTGACTGATCGTACTAACCACCACTGGTTGCCTTTGTTTCGGTGTCGGCGCGCCATAACCGCCACTTTACCGGTTCGACCGCCGCACATTTCCAGCAGCAGAAGCAGCTGGATAACAAACAATCGTCTCCTCTTCCACACCATTTTTATATCCATCGCCGCCGCCGTCGCTACAGCGCAAGATTATCGAGAGATCGCTCGCGACCGTTGTCGCTGAGCTTACGACGGTCGTCGAACGATATGTAATCGTACAACAGTCGTCGGTAGTCGTGTGGAAAAGCCGCAGAACAGAGCGTCTTGTCGAAGGTGGTAATACACAGCGTGAAATCGTTCAGCAATAGATTGAATCAAGCCTTGCTTTGCCGCAAGTGGCGACGTGTCACTGTAGGCCTATTATATTCATCCACAGTTTGCGGTTTGAGGTCCCAGCAACTCAGACAACGACGACGACGACCATAAGCCAACTTGAAAAGCTACGACGTCAACTGATGAACTTCTTCATAAACAGACGTCGAGGTCTGCATGACAAGCTTTTCTTCTTCAGCCAGTCGCAGGCGACGAGAGACGCACGCTACACAGCCGCCGTAGCAGCCGGCAAATTACGCTGATGATGATGATACAGACAGCTGGTAGACGTCGACGATGTAAAAGACTTCAACAGAACGCTGCGTGGATGCACCGTGTGGTCACTTGGGGAATCGAACAACTTCTGACGCATCGTTTTGCATCCATCGGCCGCCCGTCGCTTTGTGAGTTGAGTACCCGCTGACTTTACCACCCACCCGCCCATGTGACCCTCCTGCCCACGCGCGCACTTGCTCTGCAATTACACGACCTGCGATATTAGCTGTTCGCTGCCAGCTACGGACAGCTTCGTGACTACGGAATTACCCGGTGGTCGGTGGGTGGCGCAGCCATTCAGAAGAATGAAATCTCGCGGTCGCTACTCGCTACGTCATAATATCAACGCGGTGGGTCCGTGGCGTGCGGGTGGTCCGACTGACAAAATATCGATGTGTACAGTGCAATTTGTCGGATGTCGAGAGCGTTTTAACGACGCGCGTTCTGCGACGATTCCACGAGCAGGAAGACATCGCACGCACGCGAGCGTCTTAGAACCGACTCGCGCCTATACCCGCTACATGCGCCGCGGGTAACCTGACGTTCTACACGCTTCATTGATGCTCTGTGTCTCTAGACGATATATGCACCAGTGCGGGGCATAGATGTACAGAGCGAGTCATGCTTGACTACTGTAGAATAAGTCGTCATTGTTACGTCGTTTTGTGTCAATGATGTCCGAAATATGCATGCACTTTGTTATATGGCTAGTCGCCGGTAATGGTGACATCGGTAGTACAAAGACGATTATGGATCAATTATTATAGTCGTAGTCTGTGTATTCCAACGCGACTCGCCACCTCACAATCATGTCATGTCTATTTTGTTCTGCTGCCTGAACGTAGTTTGAGTGGAGCATGTACAACGTTCCACAATCACAGGCGCTCGTAGCATGCAGCCAGCTCGATGGCTCGCTCCAGCACTATAGGCTACGGCATGGCGGCAGCAGATGATAGGGCGACAAATCTAGCAGACTATATACTATACTGTGTATATCACACGAACGTCATAAAGACATCAAAGACCGCACACGACGCTTGTGACCGACTCACGACCGACAACAAACTGTTTTACAGCCGCAGGAGTGGGACTCAATTGATGCGTGCGGCGACAAATTTACCACACACCACGACGACGACGACGACTAGTAGGTAGCAGGTTTTCTCACCTACAGACTATAACGGTTTATGATGACAACGAGGCGGCGTCGCACTGTATAGGGCCTAGGCCTGTCGGCGCGTGGCGGGGATCAGGCCGGAAGAACGAGCACGTCAGATTAGTTGATCGGCGCGCCGATAGATGTCGCTGTGTGAGCGACCGAGCGTGACGTCACCGCCATGCCGATCTCTCATAGCTCCATCATCAACTTCTACTGCACAACGTAAAAGGGGTGCTGTATAGTTGAACAATTCACAGAAGCCGGTGCATTATGTTCAGCATTATTTCAGCGGAGTTTCCATCCAACGCAACTTACGCAACGCACTGGCGTAGCCATAGGGGGGAGCACTGAGGGCACGTGCCCTCCCCCTTAGAAGCCTACTCGGTTACTCAAAATAATACCAAAAAATCACCAAAACACGTCATTTTCACACCAAAAATCTGAAAATTTTCTGAGGAGTAGACCCCTCCCTGCGAAGAGGGGAACCCACCCCATACCTCACCCTCGAGTGCCCCCACTACAACTAAATCCTGGCTACGCCACCGACGCAACGTACGCAGCAAACGCAAAAAGAACGCAACAAACGCAATGAACTTAAGACAACGTGGGCAACAAATGCAGCTGACGCAGCCGCCAGAACGCAATGATAAAAGCGGTCGTTGAATCGTTACGAAGTACAGAAAGATAGGCAGAAGAAAATCAAAAAAGAAACAAAAAGAAAAAGCACACACACACATGCAGTCAAACGCAAAATGTGGCCACGATACATCAACGTTACAGACGGACGGACGGACAGACAGACAACTAACTGACAGTGGCAATAGCGCACTTTGCGCGGTGATAAAACGTTTGAACTGTTTCACCCCGCGTCACCCTTTAAACGCGCGAGACGCGCACACCTCCAAACGATAGTTACGAATTCAATTAATAGCCCACCATGTAATTATATAGGTTTACGGTTCGCCTTTGTGATGCCATGCGGCTAGCGCTGCGAGCGCCGGCTCGCATACCACACACGCTGTGACAATGATAATAAAACACTTGCCGAGCCGGTCGAAAAAGCGCTTTATTACCTGCCGAAAATTAACACCGATGAACTCAGACTATAGTCACTATACGCACTCCAGGCGGCAAAAATGCATTAATAATAGACCGACATATAAGACAGCTATTTAATCATATTTTCGTCGTTGACTTTGCGACTGCTCAATGGCGGATGTAAGCTATAACAGTAGACTCGATTAAGGTTCTCATGGGTGATGAATTTGTTATATAAAATCAAACTTTGTCACGCGAGTAACGATTGTGAAATTTTGCGCAACACGTGATATCCAGGAGCGTGATATCCAGGGGTCTATAGGCCTATAACTGACGCGTTAAATAGCTAGAGTTGTATAGGCCTACATTGTGTTTGAAAAAAAGTAACCCCTTATAGACATCGTACAATAGAAATGTCAAAACTAAACGAATCTAAACGAAATTTTGCACACTACATCCTCAATAAATTGCTAAAACGACTACCGCATTTCGTTAAAAATTATTATTTCTTAGCGAAGTATTTAATTGCTGAATATCGATAACAAAATATATTCGTTACCAATATGGGGTTACATACTGCAGTCGCTCGATCGAAAGTAACGTTTGTTGACTCAATCAAAATACCGTAAATAATAACAAAATGGTATATTTTCTGCAAACGTTTGTGTTTAATTAAGCTGTTCAGACATAAGAAAAGGTGCTGAAAATCCATCGTGGAATTTCACAGCAATACGTGGACAATGTCAGAATTCAACATGCAAACAATCGTTTAATACTGGACACTTTTCGTTTTGGGGTGATCTCACAAAAGTCGCTGTAACTGTCTTTTGCGTCGGCAGATTTAATTAAAGATGGATGTTGCATTGTTGTCTGTCTAATGCAATGCATAGCATTGGACAGAGTATAAAATCACCCTTGTGTCCATGCATCCGTGCGTCCAACATTTCTTAATTGCCCTTTCCTCTTTTTTCCCTTTTCTTTTCCCTTTCCTCTTTCTCTTTTCCTTCTCATATCCCTTCCCCTTTTCCTTTTCTTTCCCCTTTCCTTTACCTTCCCCCTTTTCTTTTTTCTTTTCCTTTCCCTTTTCCTTTCCTCTTTCTCTTTTTCTTTTTTTCCATTTTCCTTCCTCTTCCCTTTACTTTCCGTTCTTTTTCTCCTTCCCTTTTTCCTTTCTTTTTTCACTTTCCTTTTTCCTTCCCTTCCCCTCCCTTTTCCTTTTTTTCTTTCCATTCTTCCATCTTTCTTTCTGTGTCCAGATCCGTGCGTCCAATATTTGAGGCACCATATCTTCATAACGGTGCAAGATAGACGCATGGTCACTATGAACCACCCATCATAGGAACTCGCCCCCCGGGAGTCGAATGGTCACGTGACCGATGACGTCACGTGACCCCAAAAAGTCAAACTCGTGACCCCATTATCTTTGAGGCGCGATATCTTTATAACGGTGCCAGATAAACGCATGGTAACGATGGATCATTTATAGTGAATCGAATGGTCTCATGACTGACAATGTCTATTGTTTAGTTAAAATAATAGAGAAGTATGAAAGGATCATTGCTGCTGTTCAGTTTAAAATTAAACTGTTTGATTTTTTCTAAACAGTTCATTGATTATATTTAGGCCTATACGGACATATATCGTAAACTATTGAAATGCATTGGACAGAGTCCGTGTTCGTATGAACATTATCTTGTTGAGGTAAAATTTTGCTTGAATTAAATGTTGCTTATTAAAGTTACGCAAATGTACATAAGAGTTTTGTGGTTTTGGCATATTGGTAAGGGAGATAATTTGTTATTGATATTCAACAACTAATATATACATCTTTATTCACCATAAAAGTTAGCAAACAAATACAGAATAAAAAAACTTAACTAGGGCTAATTACAGTTCATACAGTTCATATATAGCTGAATAGGCTAGTTCGTACTTTCACACAGAACATAATAGGCCCATGCACGGTTGGGTAGCATTTCCCCTAATTGCATTGCGTTTAATCTCATTTCGCGTCGTATACTTACACTAACCCTAACCCTATAGTTCGATTTCGGTTGGGGCTCTTCAGTAGACCCAACTGGGGGAGCGATTAGGCAAAATGAGGCCCACCGACAGCGACACGCTCACATGCATCTGATAAAAATATTTTTCAACAAAATTCACTGATCGGATTCGCAATTTATTAGGGGTTAAGTGTACCAAGTTTTGTTCAGATTCCTTTAGATTTAGCATTTCTATTATAAAACTTCTACAGGGTTACTTTTTTCCGGACACAATGTGGAAGCACGCACTGGTGAATTCATCGTTTCAAAAATCCACCAAAATTACGCCACTTCCGCGAAACAGTGTTTCCTCATAGACAGAGCATTTGTTGTCACTCCATTTTTTACCACCAGACTTAAACCCCTCGCACTATAATCTCTGGAAAACCTAGCTGCAAACTATAAGCGACCTTTAAATATAGGCAACGTGTCTGTGGTAGTGTCTGCTCGTCTTACTGCTTGATAGCGGACCAGAAATCGGTTTTGCCATGCATTGCAGCTTGTGAACACGTCATCTGCCGGCTTGTTTATCGTAAAAACAGCACGGCACAAAACATATGACGTATGTCACCAACATTACCGAAAGCCTATAAATAGCACTGTTGTTAATCGTAAAATCAATATGCACGGCACACTGAGTATAGGCGGTCTGTTTTAATTATCGCACTGACTATTTAACCGGCAGCCGGTTAAAACGAAAATGAGACAGCTGCCTCGTTTTCGATCTGCCAACTGAGAGTTTTGGTTCTATTTATAGCTCTATATGGTTCCATTCAATCGCAGTCGCTAGGTGCAAAAGTGTCAGTCGGTGTGATTAGCGTACGCGTTAATAACTAGTATCAGCGTTAATATTATGATGTAAAGTTTAGGGTTAGGGTTTGGGTTGAGGTTGGCGTTTTTCGACAATTTACACATCAAAAGTAAGCGTACAATATTGGTGATAAATTCAACGCTGCTGCACTTAAGTACGATCCGTGATGGTTGCTAGGCTTGAGGTCGTTGGTTGGCCCGCTTCCTGCACCGTGTCTTGCGGCGGCTGGTCAAGGCAGTTGCTGGTCAAATATTCTGCGCCTTAAACTATATGCATTTTTTTCAATGTTAATTCTATTTTTAGTCCGGCGAACTGACCGTATAGCACTGAGCTTCTTTCGCGGTTGTAGCCTATCGCTTTATCTACTTTCCATCTTCGGCATGACGAAATTTCTATTGCAGCTACAGTTGAAATTTCTGAGATGGAGTGTGTTTGTTTAACTCTGCATGGCTATTTATTTAAAGAGACTGTTAGTTTTGAAATATTTTTTCAGAGTCTTATCGTACAAGCCGTATCTGCAAAAGAGAAAGACATGGAGGGATAAGCGGCAAAATTTGTGGTCTGCCTTTGCTGTAATTTTGGAAATTTAGACTAAATGGAAGCGAACAGTAAACACTATAAAATTGATAAAAAAGAAAAAGAAAAATAGGAGAAGAAGTTGAAAGCAGCATAAAAAACGTTTAAGCCTCCAATTTTTGTGAACGTTTTACGGCAAATCTACCAGCATTTGGAGAAAAAAAACAAAAATTAACAATCACAGGCGGGGACATAGCAGGCGGGAGACATTTAGTTGTAATTACTGGTTAAGTTTTTACCCGCCGAAGGGGAGGGTTGGGGGTCGAATGAAGACATGACGTAGATAGAAGCACTTGGCTGCTGTAAAAATGTTGTACAAGTTGCTCGGCTGAGAGCCAGGCAGACCGCGCATGCACGAGCAGTCGGCATCAGTCGGTAAAGATCAAACGCAGAGCGGCGCCAGATCAAAGGTGAGCTGCGCCGCCGCTGTGCTGAATGATATCTAGCAACAAGTCTTGCCGATTGGCAACAGATATACGATCGGCGTGATGACGCCGAGATCAGAGGTGTGCGGGATCGGAAAATATTGATTCCGCCAGCCTCCGCAATTAGCTGACCGATTCCGCAGTGAGCGAACCGGTCAGCAGTATAGACATCGTGTAGTTGCATTGTACGCACTAAAAGACAATCTGTTGCCATCAATAGCTTGGACTTTGAGCAGCAGCATGCCTAACTCACATGAATAGTAAAAATCAAGCAGAAAAAAGAAACGTGCTACTCTTTATAAAGTGCGTTTGGCTAGCTTAGCTTTATTTATCAGTCAAGTAATTAAAACACATCGCGCCGTATGTCGCAAACGAATCAGATACACATAGTAGCAAAAATAGGCTGACTGTACATGTTTACTAAATAATTGGGTTTAATTAGAACTGTGACAAATAAATACAGTGCGTTGTTGTGTGTCGATCAAAGTGTTCAAATGGCATGCATGTAGCTATATGAAAAGCGCCAAGTTCAGACAATTGAGACATCGAAAAGCAAACACCATGCGTTGACCATTTTTTCTTGCATGTGGGCGCGACCGTCGCCAGTATTCAGGGAGGGATGGCGAGGCTGAGTTGGCGGATTCAGGTCTATAGTCCGGCAACCTCAGTGCGAGACCGCAAGACGGGTGGATCTCGTGAGACATGATTGTTCAACAGCCGAGAATCTGTCACCTTTCTGCTGCATCAGACATACCTGAGTTAGCATACCGCGCAGTGTATCGGCACCGTGCTATTGAATAACTATGGTGGCGCATTCAGGAAAATTGGTGCATCGGGCTCAAACCCTCATGAATCTATCGACGAAAAATGTGTTGCTTCTATGGAACGTAAAGCTAAAAAGCTTTCGTTTTCAGAGCCCCGACAAGTAGCTCTGCTCCTGGATCCCGCTCGGGACGCAGAATTTTAGTATCCAGTGACAGTGAAGGTCTATACATCTCGTTATAAGTTTACACAAATGACCTTTTATTGTCGCTGTGTGCTGACGTAGCTGTGATTCTCTGTATTTGTAAAATGCAGAGAAATAAGCAAATTTTCAGTTTCCGTAGGCGTCAAAAAGCCCGCAGGCTTTTGGCTTCAGGGAGAAGCTTCGCCTTTGACCCCTCGAATCGGAGGCATCCCTCACTCGCCATAGAACCCCTCCTTCGCCTTGACGATGTGCGGCATAATTAGGGACATTTCCCTATGGCGTGGGGCAAACAAGCTTAACTAGAACACCAAATTTGCGCTGCTGAATATTCCCTTATTGACCTCTTGTCAAGTTGTCACCGTTGACAGGCTACAAATTATTGCAAAATGTTAACGACAATATTTAGGCTACACGTAGGCCTATATGACACGCGTTACTGCAGTTGCCAGTTGAAATCTTCTAAACTCATCAAATTTAAGCGAATCTGGTCCTGAACGGTAGAGGGCAAATAAGGCAGTGTTTGAATTGCCAGGGAGTTAGGGGGTTGAACCCCCCAACTGTTTTCCCATCCCTCTAACACACTGTCAAATTATGTTCTGAGGGGTCAGCTATATACTATATACATAGGATTTACGTCATAATTTTGGTCGGGCTCCGACAGTCGAAAAGTTCAACCCCCAGCTGATTTTTCCCCAATTCAAACGCTGAACTAGGGTGCTCACCGTAAAGATGTTAATAAATAAAGCGAACATATGCGTTAGCATCTTCATCTTCCAAGTGTGGTGCTAGTGCTGGATGATACGCCAAGCCAGAAATTTATCTAGGCCTAAAATATCTGTGGAACTTTCGTTCTCGGGTTTACAAAAGTTCTAGGATACGAAAGTTCCATGAATCACGTCACCTACACCCGGCATATAAACAGACTGACGCACCACTTGTGTAGATATAAGTCCCTCAGTGTCGCTGTGCATGTCACACTTCATGGCATCGCGCGCAAACAATGAGAAAAAATTTAAGAAAAGACGACTAGCCGAGTTCATCCATTATTTACCTGCCAACCGAGAGATGGCTGAGTTGGCCATTATAGGGACCAGTTTATAAAAAGATTTGGTTTGCCTGCATGGATAGAACATTATCCACTTCATCACTAACCGGCCGCAGTGTCGCGCAACATCTAGGCCTAGACAATCGAGACGCCAGCGTCGCGCGCCAACTGTCTTCGGCACGTCGTCGACAGCCCGTGCTGGTAACATTGTCGCTGCCAAGAAGCTCTACAAGAAGGCGATCTACTGCATTGACACTGTGAGTACTTCCTGTACAGTTGACGACATCCGTAGATTTGTCTCTGGGCTGTCAGTCGACGTTTGGTCATGTTTTGAAGTTAAACCCAGACGTCGCCCGGGTGAGGATGATGAATCTGTATCTGATCGAAAAGCTTTTCGACTATGCATTAATGAGGCACACAGCGCTAAGCTGTTGAATGGTGCTGCATTGCCAGAATCCATCACTATATCTGAATGGTTTTTCAAGCCTGCCTCCAGTGCTGGGGATGGTAAGCGACGACGTCTCAGTGGTAGTCGTACAGTCACTGTCGAAGCACGATCCAGTGATAGTGGCGGAGCAGGTGCTGCTGCTGCTGCTGACACTGCAGTTATTACAGCCAGTGAGCCTGCCGCTGACGCTGCTGACGCTGCAGTCGATGATGCTGATCGCTCAGCAGTGACATCTGATGACACAGTCGTGATAATGGAAATCTCCAATCTTCAAGAAGATGGCAACTGATGGCAATGACAGCACAAGAACATTGGTTGCTGTGTCTTTTAACATGCATGGTTATAACCAGGGCTTCCCAACAGCTGAAGAACTTGTCAAAAACTTCAAACCTGACGTATTTATGTTTCAGGAACATTGGCTCACTCCTGCTAATTTGCGTTTATTTCAAAAACAGTTTACTGATTATTTTGCGTTTGGTAGTTCAGCAATGTCTAGTTCTGTTGCTTCGGGTATGTTGCATGGCAGGCCATTTGGCGGCGTTATGACTCCAATAAGCAATAATTTGCGTAAATACACGGAAACGATTTATGATAATCTTTATTTCACCAAATAAACATTGGTAGACAAGAAAAACAAAAAAAACAAACAAACAAAAAGAACAACAATATAGAGTTAAACTCGCAAAATAGTAGTGAGCGTTTTATTATCGTTAAAATAGGCCAGCATTTGTTTGTTAACGTGTATTTTCCGTGTTCGGGTACTGTCGATAGATTAGTTGTATATGAAAATGTTTTGTCTGATATTGCTGGGTGGTGTGATCGCTACCGTGACTGTAAATGTGTTATTGCCGGAGACTTTAATTGTGATATCGATGGTTCTAATGCTGTTTCTTTAATGGTACAGAAGTTTATTCGTGACGGTTCTCTTGTACGCTGTGATGAGCTATTTCTTTGTCAAAGACAACCTACCTACGTTAATGAAGCCCTTAACCAAGCGAGTTGTATTGACTATGTGCTCACTTCAGCAACCTGTGATGTTAAGAAATTTGTTATTGTCGATCCTAATATTAACTTTTCAGATCATTTGCCAATTATGTGTGAAGTA
>Ga0209367_1004999_pt1 | contig 18380 bp, 18 predicted proteins | sample WorMetLIZISLAND2_FD_187412 | JGI IMG/M metagenome (GOLD analysis project Ga0209367, IMG submission 187412) | Marine gutless worms symbiont microbial communities from Max Planck institute for Marine Microbiology, Germany - Olavius geniculatus... ... | reverse complement strand
GTTACATCCCGAGATGGTTTACCTGCCCACAGGCAGTCACCCATCGCAGTATTAACCGGGCCCGGCGTACAGTAACTTCGCTGATCGGATCAGACGCGTTACCACTACACCACGCCTACCGCCCAGACTCGACTTCACCTTTACTTGCGAATCTGTATGACCGTTAGGACGTGTATAGCAGTTTTAGCTGTAAACGGATACACGTATTCAGTGTAGAAAAAAAACAAAAATGTCGTCACGCCTAGTGCCGACATACACGCGGCCGTCCGTTTTTGATGTCCGTTGATCTTAACCTTGATCATTTCATTCTTTTGAACTTAAAACTGCACATCGCGGTTACTCCTGCACAAGAAGCGTTCGCACCGAGTTTGATTTTTCTACGCTTTTTATTTGTTTTCGAATCAGGTGTAAAACAAACGAACAGGCAAAACATGTAATGCGGCCCATAGGACGGCCGCATAATAATATACAAACCGTTCGCTAACAAAATACCATTCAGTAAGTGAATATAATAACCACGGAACAGTGGCCGTTGTACAGGATCTCCCTCGTCTCGCTATATAGAGGGGCCCGATGAATATGCATTTTGTATGAGGCGCGCATTCACATGTGTCGGGTGCAGGCAAGTAACACTGTGTGATCCCATATGGCAAGTGACGCTCCGTAGCTTTGTGATAAATTACCATAAAGAGCTATAGACGACCTTTTTAACGTATAGAGCGTTATGTACTTGCACACTGCACAGGTACTGTTCTTTCCAATCCTGTATAAGCAATAGGCGACCTGGCTCGCGACTGTAGCGCCAGTGGTAAAAGTAACCGGGAACGCGGGGTTATTGTGTTCCCCAGTCCCCACTTCCATTTATTTTCCGCCTGTATAGCATACAGGATCAATTTTCCAGCCCTGTACCCATCCATGGGCCACATCCACAGTGCGCGATTAGTTGACACGTCGCGAGCCAATACACTGGTAGCAAAAAAGCTGAACGGCGCCCATTTATTCAGCTCTTTCATATGGGTCTACAAATGGCATGACACTTGTATATAGACAATTGAGCCGGCCAGTTAGGCCCTACTAGGCACAATGTGTTGCATTGCCATCAATAACGCGATCGTTCGCACGCTGTTCATTCGCAGCGCAATTTTATCGAAACGACAAAAAGCCAGCCGTGATAGTGCACCAGCTATATACATGTATTAGCAAACGCGGGCCGTTAATCAATCAATTACTCCATTATGTGATTTGAGTTAACCTCAAAATGTCATTTTGATCACCCGTCGGCACGCATAAGTAGGCTATAGCAAATCATACCGCAGTTCACTATTGTAGCCGATAGTCCCATGCGTTACATTTCCAAGCACATATGTCATTTAGAATTTTTAAAGCTTCCCCTTGGCCAGCGCGTATGAGTAGCAAAAGTTAAATTTTTTCATCCTTTGCCTACTGTACTGGCGAAAAGGTACGACAGGACGACAATTTATTTTAAGAGCTACACAGGCCTATATAATGTGAGCTTTCGACTGCCATCAACGCCGATTACCTTCATAAACAGCAAACTGAGTCGACGGCGGCCGCTTCTGGTTATTTTATTTTGCCGCACGCGTGTGAGCGTTTCATACATTAACCGCTCTGGGAATAATTTCTTTACTTACGCCATGTTCTACATAGTTGAAGTTTTTTTTAAAATATGTTTTAACTACTGCTTACTATTTGTGTGCAACGTGCAGGAACCGTGAATTAAGAGAGTTCGTGTAAGATGACGGCTCGCACACGTCTCTGTCAAGTCGCGCAGGAATAATAATATTGAAAGACGGACGGAAAGCTGACACCGGTAGAAACGGCAGATGCGACGAAAGTTGTCCGTATATACATGTCTGATGTACAAGTGCTGTAGTAGCTTTGTACTCAGTTCCGGTACTTGATAGGCAGACTCTGAAGGCGGGGTCAGCAGCAGGTCGAGTCAGACGTGTTGGCGTGTCGCGTGCACGGCTGACCACAAACTGACCGCGGTCACTCAGCTACATCACCTATGCTCACTCACACAGTCACTGTCCGCCTGGAATGAGTTTGTCCGACACGTGGCTTGGCTTGCACCGAGTCGAGCGCAGGTCACATCATCACAAGGACGGACGAAGGTATTCTACATCATCATAATGGCGTCTGCCTGACCTCAGAGGTAACACCATACAGCGCCGTACCACTGCGCATGTCGACAGCCGACGGATGTGAATACACTGCGTTATTTGAGTCAACGCGGTTAATTATAGCTTACTTGTCGTCCAGTACGGATTAGGAGGGCATTATGCATCTGCGTTGATCAACGTCAGCACATTTTTCACTATGGTGTTTTATTCAGGCATTTATTAAGGACTAACATTTGCCCCTACATCTACAATGCATGTCAAATTTCCCCACATAGCGACGAGCGCTGACGAGCAGATTGTTAAATCCACAAATTAAAAACGTTATATTGCCATGCAAGGAGAGGTTATGCGGAGTGCTGAATATAACGTCAGCGTCTATCGCGCCTGTATTTGGTTAGCGCCTATTTTGTTTTGTACGCAGATTTACTTGCCGTTTGATTTAGAGTAGGCCTAAATAACAAGGCTTCGCATTCAAGATAACCTACGAGACGTGAGAAAGGCCGTGAAGATGCACTCTGGCAGGTGCGTCAAGCTAGAGTGAGTCAAAGATGCGAGCGTGTGGTCGGTTGCTAGTAGGCCTAATGGCGTTTTCCAATCAATCACTTCGTGGCGAACGTACATATCGTGTGGTGTGTGGTGTGCGTATGTATAAGTGGGTAGCGGACTGGCGAGTTGTTTAGGTGAGCGCTGTCGACGAGGCGCGAAATAACTAAATAACTGCTCGCCCCGTCAGAAACACATCAAACGTTCCAACACACCGCTCACTCTCACTGCTCGTTAACCATCCGACTGACCAAAGTTCCCGCCCGCCGCAGCCACAGATAAGCGGCCTAGCCTATACTTCGCACTGCGACAGTCATTTTGCCAGACCAGTCTCGCTAATCAGTTGACGGCTCTGTGCAAACAGGCCATCACTGTGTGAGGAACGTCAATGAAGACTCTCTTGAATGCCCATTGCCATTTATCAACATATCAGCATCTATCAGTGCTTTGCCGAGACGTCCGCGAACCGACGACAGAAGAAAGTTCAAGAACGACGAAATCACGAAATGCCAGCAAGCAGCCTATCACTGCATGGAAATGTGATCGATCACAGTCAATGGAGAACAAACCCTTCAAACGTCAACGACCGACTGTCGATAAAAACTGCTCTTGTTATATTTCTATAGGCTACAACTAGCTTCTCTAGCAACTATAGCCTCTGCATGTAGAGCCTATACGTATTAAAATGTACACGCTCAAGAATAGCCTAATATGCAGATGCTTGTGTCATTATTATATCAACCGCAAACAGAAGCAAAGCAGACAAATAAAGACCAGGTCAATCGTCTCTCGTCAGTTTTCACCGCCCAACGCGGCATTGCTACAGTCAATCGTCTGATGATGACGTCCGTCCGTCCGTTTGTTTGTCTGTCCGCGCGTCCATCTGTGAGTCTTATACTTGAAAATGGTCACACGAATAATCGCGCTTTTCTAAGGCAAACTTAACATTAGCTTTAAAGTGCAACGCAATGATAGAGTTCTGCCATTAAATCACTGTGCGATTCAGTCCCGGAAGCGATGCAAGGCTCGAACGGCTACAACTTGAGGCCCTAAAGCCGAAAACAAGCCCGAAAACTGGCGAGCATTATACAATCACGCGAGCTACAGTCTGCTTCTTGAATTACGGACGTTTCGCCCCGCCACTAAAAAAATTGCGGACAACGGCGAAAACGGTCGGACGACACGTCGCGCGTCTTCGCCGTTTGACCGTTTTCGCCGTCTTCAGCAATTTTTCATTGGTCCCGAGAGGTGAAGCGTCCAGGCTTCGTGCGATACGTCAAAAAACGAAACGCTTGCTTGTAATTTGGGCGGCGGCTACCTCGAAGAGCTTCTATTATTTTCAATACCCGGAACGGTTTCTCATGAGCCTTGTTACATGGTCAATAATTGTGGATCACGAAAACCTGCCCATGTTCATCAGCGCACTTTGTGGGAACTGAACTCATTACGGAAATGTCTTCTTCAAAAGGTGTTTGCAAAACCTCTGTGTAGCAAACTGCACTATTAAAACGAACACAGCAACACGAAAGCCCAATAGGCCTACTTACCGATGACAACAGGCTGGTAGACAGCTGCGACGTTCACGAATGTCGAAGCAGTCGGAAGAATGTAGCAAGACATCGTCAACGATACAACGAACACCTGGAGGACCTGTCTCGACCAGTCGATCACTGAAACTCAACTCTACTCAGTGCTGCTTACAATAGCTATACGGCACGCTGCGCAGCAGTCAAGTGCCTATAATGCCAAATGTTGCGGCAACGGCGCTGGCAGCGACTTTACCTGGGAGGGCGCTGCTACAGCGACTGCACGATGACAGACAAACTACGGACGTACGTTCAATGCTGATCGGCGGGCGTTCGTCGCTACTGTACACGCCGCCACGCCGAGTTGCCAACCAGAGTCGAGTCGGACCGGTGCTTATAGCAGCTGTTGCTAATGCCAGCGTGCGGCGCCTACAGGGGCGTTGCCCGTGATGGATACCGGCCGACGACCGACCAACCGACCAACCAGCCTGATATTCGATCGGCATTCACGTCATTGTCTGTGTCTGATTGACTTATCAACGATTGCGGATTGTTTGCAATACTTGACAGCGCCACGCTTTTTTACAGTTTCACCAACGGCTGATAGGCCTAAACGCCAAATATATTGGTAAAACATAGTTTTTATGAAAGACAGAATAGCTACACTAGCTCGTACAACGCCTACATAAAAAAATAAAATGAGCACTGAAGATTATATCCATACCTTTCTATTACGTGAAAATACCATCGCATATTTTTGCAGTTTTCTTTGCTAGTAATGTTATTATGAATTAGTGCGCTGTGACTCGCATTTGTGTCAACTATTGTTCAAAAACAATATTGGTCGGCAGAATCCAAACAGAGCCCAGCACAGCAGTGCATGGTTCGTGTTGAAGTCAAACTAAATCTAGCTCACCTAAATTTACTTTTTACTTACATACTGTACTACGAGTTAGTGTTTGTATGCTATCAGTCAGTTTGGCAATGACTTACTTTGCATCATGCTAAAGGAGCTGCATGTAAGAAAAACCAAATGCTTGCAAAACGCCAAAACCTCGCTGTGGCTGTCCTTGCCAGCATATAAAAAGCAGCACATACTGTGTAGACCTTACTGCACTGAGCATTCGTCGATAAGCGGTCAAACATCTCACTCACTTCATTATTCTGCTACTAGCTTAAAATGTCGAAACGTCGCGCCAAATACAAACGTCTTTCCGGTCGCCGGCAGTCGACTCTGGAACTGGGAACACTCTGCGCACGACGTCATATCTGCTCCCACACTGCCTGTCTTCTGTAACCGTCTAAAGTCGCACTTCTTCAAAATTTCCTTTCCGCCCAACTAAATTATTTTTCCTACGTTTTCATATCAGTCCCCACAGTGGTTCAGCAGTTTTTCGAAACATTGGGCCACTTTAAATAACTATTATGTATGTATATATGTATATGATTGTTATTTGTAAACTAGGCCTAACTATCGCCATTCGCCAGACATGAAGGCTGAAACCTCGGCAACAAAAGGACGGCCGCATATCATGTCCGAACTCGGCGCCGACGTTCATGTCTGAAGACTGAATCTATAAGTTTGTAATCTAACTTTGACAGAAATGGAAATATTTTGACGATTTATGGCAAGAAATCTGTGCAATGGCCTAACGAAGCACAAAATGACATAGGCCTAATAGACCTTGTGTATGTTACAGCGTGATCGCGTGAAAATTGTCTAGCAGAAACAGTGAACGCACAAAGTCGAGCATTTTGCACTCTGCAGAAATTTTATTTTCAACTTAGGCTAACCGACAGCGATAATGTCACGAAATACGGCGGATTTTCTATTCGCTATCAAGAAATTATTTTATTGTTGCCATTTTATAAGCCCGCAACTCTCTCTACTGCGCCTGCGAGTGCCGACGCTGAGAACTTAAACATCGGATTGCGGCTGGGCGGGGCGACTGAAAATGCGAGAAATGAAAATTCGGGAAAAGTGTGATTTTGGTTTAGGTGAGCATTAACTTTGCATGGCAGGTATGACTGTGGTGCCTATACACGTCTGCAGTTCCTGCGTTCAGTCAGTCATAGTGTCGGTGCTCACAGCAGCAGGCTGTGTGATTTCGTCGAGGATGGCTCAGACGACGACGACGACGCTGATGTGGCTGCAACTGACAGTCCGTCCAACAGCCAGGCAGACAGTCAGGTCGTCGACACGCCACAGACGAATGATGACAACTGCGAAGTGTGTCTGATCGCACCTCGTAACCCTCGCGTCGCACTGGTGCCGTGTGGTCATCAAAGATTCTGTGTAGATTACGCTAAGCTAACCGTGTCTATGACGAGGGACGCGGATGTCCAATCTGTCGAGCGGACATCACTATCGTCTTAACTTTGTACTGACATTCAGCGAACTGTACTGAAATAAACTGTAGGACTGTAGACTAGTTTTGATGATAACATTTTTGTATTTTTGAACGTTAATTTGAATTTAATTAATTTCATAGTGTTAACATTACTTTTAGCATACGTCTGACCCGCATATTCATTTTCCCGTATATTCATGTCTCGTATTTTCATGTCTCGCATTTTCATTTCTCGCATTTTCAGCGTCCCCGGCTGAGCATGGAACGGTTTAAAAAGAAAACTTTGTCTGGTGTTAGACTGTAGCCAAGTAACGCAATAACCAGTTCTTGACTTAGCTGGGCGCCAACGTGAACAAACAGCAGGAACGTCAGACGTAATAGATGCCAGATGTTAAGTAGAGGAGGGGAGTAAGACGTACGGTAGCAACAGATCGAGCTGGTGCAACGCTGGACATCTGTCTTGTGCATCTTGGTGCCGATCGGCGCCGCAACGCTAGCAGCAGTCGACAGAATAAACAAACGCAAGCACGGGCCGCCGAGCGTAGGACAGTTTAGCGTGACGGCGCTGCCGCCCGCTCGCTCATGTGATGTGCTGCTCGCAACGTGACGTTTCGGCAACCATTCTGCGCAGCCCGTGGTCCCTGAAAACTGTCTTTTTTGCAATTCACCAATCAATGAATCGAGCAACCAATTATTTACCTTTTGCAAACAACCATCTATACTAGTACATAGTAACCACTTGATAGCGATCTGACCGGGAATTGAACTCACGATCTTTTGATCCTAAGTCCAGCGTCCTAAATGTTGCGCCACCAATTAAGCCACCTACCGGTCGCCAAATATTTCGCCGCCCAACGCATAGGCCAACAAGGCCAAGGCGTAGGGCCCCGCGCTTTTGGGGGCCCCGCGCTAAGCTGCACTAAGTGCGGTTCGTTGATTCTCGGGAAAATAATTATTAAAACTGTTGCAACCAGATCTCATATTTTGATCTCATATTCTGAGGCTAAAATGCACCAAATTCGATTTTCGGTTGAGGGCCCGCTCCAGACCTCACTGGAGAAGCTCACAGCGCTCCCCCAGGTCGCGGTTGCGTCGTGTATCGAGATGATAGAAAAACCACTGCTTTAACTACTGAATGACCTGCAGACGGCTCTCATTATTTACGATAAATGTACAAAACATCAGTTTATACACTTGTTAACGGCGACATGCAATGACTGACACATCGAAAACAGCAAAAATCATAAAAAGATGATATCACTCACGATCACATCGCCTAACTGTCAATGTGCTAACATCAAATGAAGAAGGCTTTAGACTATGTTAGTGATTACCAACTAAAGTCAGCTTGTAAGGACGCCATATGCATAGCCCCATCTAAAGTTACCTAAATAATGTGTGCTGTTTTAGAGGACTGATATCATCACGTCGTCCTTACACACAGTTGTAAACTGGTAAGTTTTTTTACATATATTTCTATAAAGCGTCATTTGATCGTGACTTTAGATCCGCTATCGCTGATGTGAACTAATAGCGTACAAATAAGTAAAAGTAAAAATAAAATATTCCGAAGAACTTTTCACCAGAGTTAACTTGTTCATGTTTATACATCTACGTAATAATATTAGCGGCCAGTTTGCCCTACAACACTATACTGTACCACTACCATATCAGGTTATACAAAGTTAGGTGTAAAGTCACTGTAGCTAGGCTACGTAGCGGCACGAAAGTCGATCTGATGAAATCGCTATCGACCGCTGCCGGTGGGTGCAACGCCGGCAGATGAGACGACAATGCATATTTAATTGAACAAGATTGGATATGGCAGTAATTCGGCGCCGCTAGCACATCATTCAATCAATCTCGACGCCTCAGCAGCATGTGCGCGTTGCGTTGCGCTGTGCACACACACGTCGACGAACGAACGGACGCTCGGACGCGCGCCAACGCCTGCGCCAACGCGCGTCAATTTCAGCGTCACGCCGCGCGAGCAGCCGACGCACGCGATCCACACCTACGCGCCGCCGTTTTATGGGTTAGGGGTAAAACACAACGAAAACAAAATCGCATGCGATAAACCTGGAACTTGAAGCGTAGTTTTAGGCTTTAGATCTAACTCGGATACAATGCTGTTTTAAGTTTATAGTCAAGTTTGAGGCTTGTATATCATTAGGTGGGTTTCTTTGAAGTGGCAGGCGGCGCATTGCATTTTTCGACTGTCTAGTAGACAGTCGAAAAATGCAATGCGGCCCGACAGTCATTATCACTCCCTGCAGTTCGGATATACCTTCCGTATGGGCCTATACTAAATCATATGCATGAAGTAAGTCGATTAAGGATGTTAAAATGACGACCAATCTGTGAGCCTAATCCTGAAACGGGATCCCGGGATTACAAATTTCTCAATCCCGGATCCCGGGATTGAGAATTCAATCCCGGGATTTCAATCCCGGGATTGCAATCACTAATTGGCACAGAAATCATAATATATTGTCTTCTGTGCTTTCTCCGCAAGACCCCTGTTTTCACGCAGAGTTACGCCGCGACGCAAAGCACTTCACGCGGCCATGCAGTGATGACAGTGCCAAGCCAACTACAGCGCCCCGCCACTTCGATCCACCGTTATACCAGCAGCAGCAGCGGCACCAGCGACAGAGTTGCTAATGTCCATTAGGCAGACGATTCGGCAGCGGCGCGGCGCGGCGGCATGGGTCCGCACGCGATATTCAGCGATGTGAGTCAGTCACGCTTCGTTGCCTGGCTGAGAGATCTGCACACCGCTCCTATGACAGCATCTCAGTTGCACCTTTACAATAGCAGCTGCCCAGCTACAGCTACGGGGTAATTGGGTAGGGATATTAAGCTTTAAGAAAAATGTTTGAATTTAATGCGATTTGGTATATGCTCAATCGCACATTTCGCTGACCAATCATTAGCTCCCCATTTTCACTTTCGACAACAATTTTTGCCAGCGCGAAGGGGGCATGCTTTCCCTAAACACGCCACAGAAATCCATCTCATAAATTGTCGGACCTCTTTATCGTGCCAGTAAAAAGTTCTCACAATCGACGAGGCGTGAGTTTGCCACGCAGACAGGCGCTTGCTGTGGCATTCTGACGTACGACGAGTTGAATGACAAACACGCCCCGATGATGCGCTAATTATGATAAATCACTATGTCCGCACGACGCCACGCCACGCCAGGCCAGGCAGGTCATCAATGTGTTCTGTGACTACTGACTGCATGCTGCCCGTATACAGTGACCTTTGCCAATGGTGGCCGACCTTGAGCCTAAACGATATCCTCGGGCACGCATGCAAGCGGCGGGAAGCCTGATGAGCGAACAGCCCAATCTGGTGCTGATAAATATCTCTGCAAGCACAGCTGGAAATGTCGTTCGGACGCCTTCAGCTACGTCTTGATTCCCTGCGCGCACCGCCGGTCCCAGCGGCGTCGCGCGTTGAAATAGGCGAAGCAAGAAGTTGCAAATTCCCGACAACCTGCTCGAAATTTCAATCTGGCCCCCAAATTTCTCCAAAATCGTGATGTTTAGCCTCAAATTTAGCATATTTGGACGAGAATTTTTCGACAAAAAATTCCGACAGTTTTCCGATAGCTTAAAATTTGGGAGGTCCCTCTGCTTCCCCCACCATGACGCCACTGATCGGTCGGTCCGTGCTGACAGCAAGTTGGCTGCAGGCTTATCTCACGACGACAGACGAACGGGCATGAAATATTGCAGCTCAGTCAAATAAAAAAATATAAAAAATTAAAATTCATAATGATCATATATTCAAATTGAAGTGAAAACAATGACAGTAATAAACATATTTGTAGGACCTTTACAGTTACATCGCCGTATAATACCATAGCTTTAGAAATCTTGTGTCAACAAAATTCACTCGTGATCGAGCGACTGCAGCATGTAACGTTGTAGGCTATTGGTAACGCAAATAGTTTGTTATCGATATTCAATTATTTAATAACTCCGCTAATAAATAATATTTTCCAACGAAATTTGGTCGGCTCTTCAGCAATTTATTCTGGATTAAATGTACGAAATTTTATCTAGATTGATTCAGATTTGACATTTTTATTGTACAATGTCTAGGGGGTTACTTTTTTCCGGACACAGTGTACTTTGTCCAATCTGCTGCAGCGCTGCTAAAGTTCGCAGTAGTGAATAAGGCATCAACATTACTCGTATGCTAATCCAAATGATATAATGTAGGCCTATTTCGTATAAGCCTTACAGCAGTCTGTAGGCCCACTGCGAGTCTGAGAAGTCTTTTGGCAATCTCGAGTCCTAATTAACAGTTACGATAGTCTACGTAGCCTATGTAAGCGAGAATGGCGATAAAAACACGTATGTAAAGCCAAGCGTATAGTGGTGATGGTTAACGATATTTTGTAAAAAGTCCAACCTGACAACAAACAGCAAATAGCTGAAATGAATCGGTTGTACGCCCATGGCAAATGACGCTGTTGAAGTTAGTGATGCATACAAAGTCATGCAAAACTGCGGCACTGAATGGCGTCCAGGGCTGGAAAACCGGTTAAAAAAACTAGGTTTTTTGTTTTTTTTTAAATCCTCATTACCTCAACGTCCAAGTTTTAGGTTTTTAAAAGATTTTGTGTATTTGTTGTGCATTTATAACAGAAATCAAGTTCAATTTCATCATAATTTAATCGTGATTTGTGATTTCTGACGTCACGTCATTCACTCAAAAAAACTATAGGTCAGGGGTATACGTGAGTAACGTGACACGGAGAATGTTGTATAAAATCTTCTTCCTCGGTCTTAAAATCTGTGTCCTATCTTCTTTGTATACACACAAGCCTACAGGCGCGTACCGAGCGACGTAACTGGACTGATCTGAACTGACATGGTTTAGTTTTTGACGAAATGACTAATGGGCAAGCAGGGCGAGCTCATTGGTCATTGCCAATTGGTTGACGCGTACGTGAGCGTAGTCACGTAAACCACCGATGCCGTTAAACGGTGCCCACTGTACTGCATTACTGCTTGCCTTTTGGTCAGTTCGTCAAAAACTAAATCATGTCAGCTCAGTTTAGTTCAGTTACGTCGCTCTGTACGCGCTTAAGGAAAACCTGAAAATTAAAAAAAAACTTTTTAACCAAAAAAACTTATAGTTTCTTCGCCAGCAGCCCTGATGTCGTCGGTTGGTCAGAGATTGGCAGGACGTCGCGGATGATGGCTTACTTTGACAAGCCACGGCTGCGCTGTACAGGGCACGGGTTTGAGGCGTGACGACCGCACGGACTTGTGTACGGCCAGCAAGGCATCCAGTGCCTCAGGGTCAGGATCGCAGGTCAGAGGCATCTGACTCAGTATAGCCGGCAGTTGACGGAAGAAGACGCGGGCACTGGCGTGACGACACTTCACCTCGTCCACGAACACTGGCTCGTACGCCTGTACATTGCACGACCACAACCCGGTCAGCCGCTGAATCCTGATCATACAACCAGCCTACTTGTAGAAGCGATCAGATACCCACCAAAACCTACGTCGAAAACGGTGCTGCCCCTGGCGAATACAACCAGCAGCGTCGCGGCGTCGCCAGGACTTGATGCACGGCGAGGGTGACACGAAACTGAGAGACAATAATTTAATTAAGTGTGACACAAAAATATTACAAACTTACTTCATGCAGTAGGCTAAGCTGCCTAACTGGTGACAAACCTCGAGGTCTGTATACGAACATGGAGTCGAATGTCAGAGTTTGTGCGGCTCTATCTGAAGTGACCAGAAGAAAGTAAACAGTTGGAAGTCGAATGATGTGTTATGCCCGTTGCATAACCGCTCCAAAAAATGTCATCAAAAATACGCTCATATCCTTACCTGAAATGTGTTTTGCCTAAAAAGCGAAAATGTGTTTGGCGGCCGGACTTGAAGACGGGATTACGTGTGAAATAAAACACAAAAAAAATCAAAACACTGTCAATGTTTTTTTTGGTTTTAGGCCACTATGTTGCACATGTCTCTTTTTGGTTACTTTCAGATGTCGATTTATTGTGTCTTACTGGCAACGTGCAGACGGCATGGGCCTTTCTTCGTTCGCGGGCCATTCAGTCCATGCGGCCACCGTGCATACATGCAGCCTATTTCCACAGCCGATGATACCGTTGTCATGTAAAATTGATAAGATTTTTTGAACACGAAAAAATTAATAAAATTAAATCTATAAACCTGCATGACATCGTCGAGCTTGTCATGTGCATCGGCCTCGTCACGAGTGAGCAGGATCGTGTTCCACGGCGACCACTGCTCGTACTTGTCCCAGCGCACGAGTACCAGGTTCAACAGATTGTCGTTCTCACTCAGAGGACTCTTGCCGTTCCAGATTGACAACACCAGCTTCCTGATGTCCACCGACTGACGGACGCAAGACACACACGCGCGAACGTATGACAGTTTTCCATTCGAAAACGGCAAAACATTGTATCTGTATTAGTTTCTAGCAATACGTCCTAACTACTTAGTTTCTCAAAATGTAAAATATAAAAATATTACGCGTAAATATTTATCTTATTATGAAATGAAACATAGCAAGCAAATGTGTTACACGGTTGAACTGAAATTGAACAAGTTCTTCCCCCCTCTCTGTCTAGTTCCAGCTATAGTGCACCTACAGCATTGCGTATTTTATTTCAGTTAATCAACCAGCACAAAGTGGGCGCACGACACGAAAGTATCAGGCAACGTGTAGAACAAATTATGGCTAACGTTCGTATTCAACGTCTTTAAACATTCTGCCACGTTTTTTAAACATTTTTGTATATTTTTTCTGAAACGTTTTTCACATCTACGCATTAAATGACAGACAGTCAGTTGCCGACCCGTATGACGAAGGCGACCTGTGAGCCATCGTTGTACATATCTTCACGTCGGCGGATCTCTTTGAGCATGGCCTTGTAGACGGTCATGTTGCGGCGCGGTCCCGCCTCGTTCCGGAGTCTTTCACAGGCGTCACACACCGACAGCCGGGCCTCGCTGCAGTTCATGTGAAAGTCGGTCGACTTGAGGAAACGTTTGCAGCAGCCGCAGAAGTACACGTTCCCCTTCAGACCCATTTTATCCTGCGGTACCTGCATTGCACACAGCAGCGGTGAAAACAAGAAGCCCAACTGTCGCTAGGAAAGGCCGACCGTACCGCTTACGTCCTAAGGCCAGCGTCCCATTTCTGGTCTCGGAGAGAAAGCAATTCCCCAGACGTGACTACATACGATATCTTGGGTGGTATTACGTCACCCTGGGGACGGACACCTTGGGTGGTTCCTTTGAAGTAGCGCCGCCGACCATGACGGCGGCGACGCTAGCTATTGGCTTAAACAACAGCACGCCGACGCGTGAAGGCGGGTCTTAAATAGTGAAGGTAAACCTACTGAGTAAGCGAAACCGAATATCAGCTGCAATATAATTATATGCAGTATATACGTGCGATTAATGGCCAGTTCGTTATTCTGTAATTTCGTAATTTTAGAAACGAAATTGTGTTATACATCTGTACCCAATACGTTTATTTTGATTTTTTGTACACCTTGATATTTAGTGTAGGCTACTAAGTTTCTAGCTAATTTCTTTTGACTTTTGGAAATTTTTCACGTGTGCCTTGTAGCTTGTATATACGTGCAATTAAATTTTCGTAATATACAGAACGCAGTTATATTACTGCTGATTCGACGAGACTCCAGAAGGTCTTTTATCATTACTTGCTCATAGGCATACGTAGGCCTAATATTCGATACCGATATTGATTCAATGGTCGGCTCACTAAATCGCAAATAGCTGACGGCTGCCGTGATTGGTCAGCTAATCTCCGCCCCTGACGACGTCGGTGCCCCTCCCCAACACTTCTACCACCCAAGGTGTCCGTCTCCAAGGAACAATAGAAACCACCCAAAGTGTCCGATTACCTTCCATACACGCTACGTTAACGCTGCTCTTGAACGCTACAATCAACGCTAGTATAACAGACGTGACATTACGCTCGGCCATCTCGAAAGGAGTTATCATATTAATGATGAATAAATTACAGCTCATTTGAGATGGAGACTGCGGGAAGATCCGACGTGGTACCACAGGGTAGCCGTTGGGCAACCCTATTTAATTGTTCAGACAGTTTTACAATAAGACGTACTGTTTAGCCACAATACACACGTTATAGACGACAGACAGCAGACACATAGATTGACAGATAAGACACAACCGTGTGCCGTAAGCGCGACAGGTAGTAGGCATACCGGTTGGTCAAAAACGCTTTAAAGCCCAACCAAGTCCAGACCCATATGTGTGTGAAATCAGCCCGAAGAGGTGCCAAATGTCTATGAAGGGTAAGATATCAGAAAAAGAAAAGTTTTAAGACTGGACAAGGCAGAAAGTTCTACTTGACTTGAGAATGACCTTGAGGAGACGCGTGACTTCCGGGTTGTAAGCAGGCGTGCGAATGTACTGCAAGAACAGGTGACTGATGCGCTTGCGAAGTCCCTCGAGGTTCTTGTTGGAGAAGCCGTGACAAATCAGATTCGCTTCCCTGTCAATCAGCTGCACCAAGTCAGTCGACAATGGCGACTTGTCCTCCTGGCAACGATATGACAACAATTTGTAAACAAAGTTTTAAAATGCTATACAGCTATGCAGTTTGTTACTGAATTCAAGTAATTAGGTCATGTTATTACTTGTTCTTTATCTGATGATAAGGATTTACAGCGTGAAATGCGTAATATGTATATAAGAACAAATACTCTTCTGTGTAGATTTGGTAAGTGTTCCAAGAAAGTCAAGGCTAGGTTATTTAGGTCTTACTGTTTATGTATGTATGGTACTGCATTATGGAATACTCATACAGTTAACTATATAAAAAAATTGAGAAGTTGCTATCACAAATGTATAAAGACATTTTTTGGTTATGACAGACTGTATAGTGTTACAGCTATTCTTTTGGATTTGCAGCTTCCCAGCTTTGACACTCTTTTGTATAATTATAGATTTTCGTTTAATATGCAGTTCATATGTAGTGGTAGTGCTGTAGTTAAATATCTTGCCAGTATTGGATTGTGATGTTTATATGTTTTATTTTTGCTTTTCTTTTTACCACTTTTATTGCTTTTATTGCTTTTATTATTTTACCTCTGTACTATGGACGTTTTCTGTCTGAAACAAAACTTGATTGATTGATAGCTTGACACAGCGCACAGGAAAAACCCCCAAAAAACGGATAGCTTTGTGTGTGTGACTAACTGTCGTCATTTGCCACATGGGATCACACAGTTAACACATCGTAATTCATTACTGGTACATTAACGCTGATTTGCAGAGGCAACAGCTGCAAACAATAGCTACAAATAGAACTGAGCATTTTAAAGAAAAAATCTTGAAACATTAACATAATTTATCCAGCAGAAAAAAAGATATAAAACCGAAATATCTGCAGTGGCAAAAAAAAATTAAACTTCAACTAACTTCCATTCTTTCTTCTTGAAGCCCGGATGCCAAACGTATTTTCGTTCGTTTTAAGGCAGAACACATTTCAGAAAAAACACACAAAAACAGCAAACGGTGACATTTTCCTAGCTACAATACTGGGAAGTGGAATACCTTAACAGTGTTCTTGACGGTCATGAGAATGTCAATGCGTTCGTCCTGGTCAAAGAGATCAGTGAGTAGCACATTGTACATCTCCCGCAGGCTGCGTGCGCGAGCAATGTTCGGCGTCTCAACCGCGGTCGACAGACCGTCAGAGTTGTACCAGGTCTTCAACGCTGAGCTCTGCACCACAGATATACCAGCACCCCAGTCAGTCAGCTATATGAAACACCACACCACACCACGTGAAGAACTAAAGTCTAGCAAAAATAAGAATAATAAATAAGAACTTGAAGGGCACTCAAAGAGCGCAAGCCTCCACCAACATTATGTCAACTTTTACCATTCTGCTCTATCTTCCAATGGTAAAAAATCCGAAAATTCTATCCCGTATCCCGCATATTACCACCAAAAGCAAAACTGAAGCTGACTGAATCTGTAGATTAGATGGGATTGTATAGGAAAGAGTGTGTGCGTGCCTTCTTGAGGAACATTTTGACGGCCGTCTTCTTGTTGTCTTCAATGACGCCGCAGCGACGTCGATTGATGCAAGTGATGAGTTGTGCTTCCTCGTCTAGCAGCTGCGTCAGAGCAACCTTGCGCTCAGCACCGCTCAGAGTCTCGTCGATGTGAGCCAACTCTTTCTGGCGCCATTCTACACACCATCACATTCAATTCAGCATCTCATACTGTACTGTAGATACAATCTTGCTAAACATTACTACACAACATATTCGTCGATTTAGACTAGTTCTATGCTTAAATTTTCTGATTAGTTGTATTATGTAGTAGGCCTACCACTGGTACTCTGGCAGAAAAGTTTAGCCAGATCAGAACAACCCAGTACGTTTGTACAACAGTGAACATTTAATTTTGGTGGTGTAACGGTTAGAACGTTAAACTTGTGATGAAGAAATCGTGACTGTCGTGACGGGTGACTGTCTGGCTGGATTGGACGCCTGCGTATATAACCAGCACCAAAGTCAACTCAGCCTTCCATCCCATCGGGGTCGTAAATCGAGGACTGACCGTTCTGTCTGGCTGGGGTTATGGTTGGGCGCGTTCACGTGTGTTTGGTGGCAGGTAACACCGTCTAATCCCATATGGCACGAGACGCTCCGTTGCTCTGCGACGGGTTTCCCATACGGAGCTATATGCACCCATTAACTTTTAACTTTTGACCTCTGTGACGCTGACAGTGGGTGAGGGACTAGCCTTCCATGGCGTGGTAGAGCAGTGCAAAGACTTTCACAATTTTCCAAAAACCCGAAATATAGGGGAAAGGGACAATTGCCCCTAACCTTGCCCTCTGCCACGTCACCACTGGTGAACAGCCTGTAGCACCGAGAGAGTGGAACTAGCCTTCCGTGGCGTGATAGAGCAGTGCGAAGTCTCCCACAATTTTCCAACAACCCAAAATAGAGGGGAAAGGGACAATTTCTGCCCCTAACCTTGCCCTCTGCCACGTCACCACTGGCAACACCGAGAGAGTGGAACTAACCTTCCATGGCGTGGTAGAGGAGTGCAAAGTCGTCCTTGGTGCGTGGATTGAGACGTCGTCTGAAGTCCCGCTGCAGTCTCCGTTCAATCTCGACTTCCTTCATGACGACTCCCAGTTGCTCGGCCTCCTGCTGGCAGCGCGCTTGCAGTCGCAGGTTGTCCGCGTGACACTTGGCCAGCATCCGACGGAAGTACTTCTGAACCGTCACCACCTAAACATATACAGCACACGAAACACATGTAATATAAACGTTGATCACGTTGGCGTAAAAATCATGAACGTTAATTAATAATATTTCTTTTTTTCTTCATTTACATCATTTTGCATGCTCCATTTATACAGTAAAATCGAACGCTACTGTGTTACTGATAACAGCGGATTGTGTATCTAGATTGATTTAGAGTCTACAGGGGCTATATGTATCTACCATAACAAAAAAATTAACAGATGTCCAAAATCGGTATTGCATGTTTATTTTTCATACAATAACGCACTTTTACATTTTGTGAAAATGTTTTCTTAACGTTTATTGAAAATCCGCAATTGGTTCTTATTGATCCTTAATCCTTACCAGTATTCATTTTGTATATCGTGCACGTGCTGGTAAAAAAAAGGCTAAATTAAGTAGAATTTCTGGGCAAAATTGAGATCTTTAGCACCCAAAATCTCCTTTCTCAATAATTTACTGTCTATCAGAAGATTGCAAT
>Ga0209367_1004998_pt1 | contig 18380 bp, 7 predicted proteins | sample WorMetLIZISLAND2_FD_187412 | JGI IMG/M metagenome (GOLD analysis project Ga0209367, IMG submission 187412) | Marine gutless worms symbiont microbial communities from Max Planck institute for Marine Microbiology, Germany - Olavius geniculatus... ... | reverse complement strand
GGCCTAGTCTATATATATATAACCTGCAATCTTGATTATTTATTTACTCATTCATTGAATTTTATTGTCATCAGCGACAGTACTTTCAAAGCTATTAGCTTGTTTAACTAGCAAAGGTATGTATTTACCACCACTTTAGCATTTTTTACTTTAACGTGACAGTATTTACCGCCGCATTAGCACTGTGCATCTATCGCATCAATCGTTTAGCGCTGAAGAAGAAATTCATGGACCGGCTTCAGTTTTTCGACCACAAGATGATTTTTTTTGCTAGCGTTACCAGTTGATCGAGTGCGCTGCGTGCGTTGTCTGCTGTGGCCGCCACAAGCCAATGATTGGCCAACACGACACAGAATCTACGGTTGGCCAGACTCGTCAACTCTTGATCGTATTGTCAAGAACGGATGTGACGTGGTTCTTGTGGCACATCGTCAGTGTAGACAACATAAAATCATGGGCACGTATCAGCACAGACTGTCATTCTCACGAGCAGAGATTGTACTGATTAACAGCTGGACGCCAGTACAACAGGTCGTCTATCATATGTTGCGACATTTCATAAAGACAGAGCAATTAACAGACTGCGCTGGCAACTTTGCAGCAAGCACACTGAGCAACTATCACATTAAAACTCTGATGTTATGGGCTTGTGAAATGAAATCAAAGAGTTGGTGGACTGGTGACGTAAACCTAATAAGTATCTGTGTGCAATTGTTGAACAATTTAGATGAATGGTTGGCATACGAATGGTGCCAACATTATTTCATCAACAACTGCAATTTAATTGACAACTCATTCGACGTGACAAACATCAGATATAAGTTGATGCCAATAGATCAGACGTGGTTATCAACGTGGTTTGTAGACAATTACATACAAAAATGTTTACAGCTCAGTGACTGTCCACAAAACATTTTACGGTTATTTGATGACGTCGCTACCAGTATAAAACTACAGAATGCAACTTCAGCGCTGGTTGCCTTGAGACAGAACAGTTCACTCTTAGACTTGTGGAGAGAATTTGACGCTGCAGTGTTTTACATTCCATTAATTGTGTACATCAGACCAATGACTACAAGATCATGTGTTTATTGGATAACTCAGTGGACAGAGGTCGACTCACATTTGTCTGTTTACTTCAGAGCAGTAACATTTCTACATGTTGCTTCCAGATTACTAAGACATGGTCTCAACGACGAGTTGATGGACATCTTAGCAACAGTATGCGGACTGCAGTTTGCTGACGTTCGACGTAACGCCTATCATTCCACAAGTGTGTTGTCACTGAACATAGCCACCAAGCTGATGAAAGTCGTGGCGAATAAATCACTCAGCACGATGTCACTGATCGAGATTGAACTGTCGAAGGCGTATTTGCACAGAGCGCTGAGGTGTACCGACTCTGACAGTGACTCCATCTACTGCATTGTAAATGTCTACTTGGCAGTTTTGTATTACACTACAGGGCAATACCAGACGGCGACAGATCACTGTACACTGGTGACAAAGTCACACGATTGCTCACAGTACAGTTCTCGTGTGGTATAAAGTGAAATTTTACCAAGATCGACGATAACCTTGACAATATGTCAGGCTTAGAAAAGTTGTACCAAAGCATACGGACTGCTGCATTGAAACAACAGCGACAACCGCAAATTGTTTCCGTTTTTACCACAAAATTGTTAGCATATTATTTCCGTATCAAACATCAGATTTTGGCAGTTACATCAGAGCGTTGCCAGTTTAAACAAACGCTATCAGGTGATGAATTCCAACGATATAAAATTAGTATTGGCGATACTCCACAGCTGTTTATCGGTGACGTGCTTCTGTTTCTGTCAGTAAGCCGGCTTCTAAAAATTAGAGACAAATTTCGACTGATCTCTGAACGCTCACGGACGAATACACCAGAACTGATTGAATTACTGCAGGCGTCTGCGGTTAAACATCTGACAACATACAGCCAGCTCTTGGCGCGAGATTTTGGTTCTGCAGTCACGATTGTCACAACAGACTTTGAGACGCTGTACGCGTACAAACGTGGCGACTATCAGCAGTGTTTACAGTTGTCTACACAGAACGTACACGCGCTGTTGTATGCTGTCAAGGTGTCCAGTGTTTCGACATTTCCAGAGTTCATTCAGCTGTTAGATGATGACATTGTCTCACTGACTGCACTGACACTGATTGTCATTCCTAGGTGTAGAGACACGCTTGAGGGTTGCACTGTCAGTCAGCTGACTCTGTCGCTCTATCTGATGACTCAGTGTCAGTTGAAGCTACATCACTCAGTGACGTCACTGGTTCAGACACTTGATTACATCGAAGTCGCTCAGATAAAACATCCAGCTGTTAGAACTCTGGACAAATTAACACTAAAGTTGACTGAACGTAAACTCATAGCATACGTGACACATTACTCTGAAACATCTTCAGTCTGATCGGTCAAAATTTAAGTGCAAGCGTTTTAAATTTCCATTTTACGCCTAATATCTTTTTGTTCTTTCTTTTTTTCTCTATGTTTCAGCGCGAAACCTCCGAGCTCTCTCGCCGATCGCCGTGAAACCTTGCCAAATGATCGGCAACAGACGTCACCCCAAAAATTGGGTCTCAGAAAAAAAAATTCGGGAAAAACGAAAAGCACGCAAACTTTGGCGCGACTTCGGATAACTTGAGATTTTGTTCGCGAATATTTCCGGAAAATATGAGGATGTCATTATCATTATTACATTCGTTTAGGCCGTGATAAAAAAACGAACAAACGCAACTTCTAACAACGCAAGCACGAAATACATTTAGAAATCTGCAAACGGTTGCGAAAAAAGGCTCACGGTGTGTACGAAAGCTAAAACCGACTCTAAACAAAACGTAGTTAATACAGGACAGATTTGTGGACGTAGCCTATATTTCAAAACGTTGAAAGCAGCTAAATCATGCAAATAAAATTTCGTAGTATGCTCTTGGGTCAGTAACTGCGGCAGTATTTGTGTTTGTATAATATTCCAATAAAAGAATCTTTATAGTTCAACTGCATCGTTTTGAAAAATAAAGTTTTATTGCGCTCTTTTGTTCTTTTATTCTACTGCGTCACTGCGTGCTTGCTCAACAATCAGAAAAGGGCGTTATGAAGTACACCGTGTCCCAAATAAATAGAATCCACTTTTATTTTTACAATAACTTTAACAAATTGTGTCCGATTTCAACCATTTTTAACTTTGGAAATTAGTGATAAACTGTAGAAGAGACAGAAGCAAGCGCTGCACCGGTGTCCCGCAAACATACTGTGTATTTGTCTTTACGTATTTTGTACTCCCAAAACGCATCTGGCGGCAGCATTTTACTACTTCATCCAACACTGTTTAGACTTAATATGATTAGGTCCTCCTGTTCCCGCTGTAACATTGGATAACGAGCGATCTCCACTTTCTGGAGTCACTAGCGACAGATTTGGCCTTTTCCCAGCTGACATCCATTGCCATCACACAGCGTGTCCTGTCACGTCGTTCTAGGCCTGTGTCTTTTCCCCCATCTTCTGTGGTCCATAATACTGCTGCTTTGACTGCTGGTCTTGCTGATGGAAGACGTCGGAAGTGGCCAATGAATCGTTTTCGTTTCTTGTCGACTGTATCGTGCAGATTGTTTACTTTCGTTCTGTCTAACAGATCCTCGTTGCTGACGTGATCTTGCCACGAAATGCCCAGGAACAAAAATTTTGCAGACGTCGTTTATTGAACACGTCTAGCAATTAATTTACGAAAATAAGACCTAAAAATTGCGTGCGATCCTTTACAGCCGTGCGATTTCACAGCCGAACGGCGCTGACGTCACGCGGTTACAGGCGGGCCTACCGCAGACAGGGCTAGAAAATTGGTACGAGAAACTTAACTACAATTTTCAGAAAACTATCTGATTATGTGACGGAGAGGGCGTGTAAGACGTTCTGCTGGGTCGTAGCAATGTTGTGCGCGGTGTTCATTGTTCACTAAACCAGGAAAAAACCTTTTAAAACTTTAAAAACCCAGTAAAACCTTAAACACGTGAAAAGATCTAATTGTTTTCAAAAGCCTAGGTTTTTTAGCCCTGGCCATACTGCAGAGATCAGAAATACATCTGTGCGTTGCGTTGTAACGCTGACATCGTGCCGGATGATGATCAGTGTATCGCTCTACCGGCTACTGCTGCTGCTGCTGCTGCCCACTCACGTGCCGCGCTCGTGTCGCACGTGACTAGAATAGCGCCGCGCCTCCGCACAGCTACCAACAATTACCAACTTTTTATTAAAGTTGCATTCGCTCGACATGCAACAGTAAATATTAAAGGCTAGAAAGTTAAAGGTGGTGCATAGGTTTTTTAAAATAGGAAACCCATCTCAGAGCTACGGAGCGTCACCTGCTGTATGGGATCACAGTGTTTGGACCTACCTGCCACCCGACACAGGTAAACGTGCCCCACCTTACCCCAGCCAGATAGGCCCGCAGTCGATTTACCTACTCCGGGGGATGAAAGGCTGAGTTGACCTAGGTGGCTGGTTACACACCAAGATGGTCTACCTGCCCGCAGCAGTCACCCATCTAAATGCTAATTTATCCGGCCCGCTGTAAAGCAACTATAGGCTACATTGATCGGACACAAACGCATTACCGCTACGCCACGCCACTATGAATTTCATAGTTTTGTCGGTTAAGGTTACTCACATATGCAGAAGGCAACAATTATTGCCACCGTAGGTTGTCTGCCCGCACGTTTGTCTGTATTTAGGTTTATCGTTGATGTACCGCAGTAGTGTAACGTAACGTGCCGAACTTGTAACCCTGGGGTTGCAGGTTCGAGTCTGAGTCGGGGCACTGCCAGGTAACAACCTTGGGCAAGTTGCTCACACACATGTACCTCTGTCTACGCACTGTCCGGGGATTTTGCTTTCTGCACCGTGATTGAAGCAAAGGGGTCGCTAATTTTAGGATGGGCCTACGTTGCAGGACGTCAAATTCTGACAATGTGCACGTGCTGAATTTTTACTGCGCGAGGCGCGTGATAGCTGTTTATGTGGCGTATTGCGAATGCATAATTATGTGCTGTTCAGAGGGCATTCACGCACCGGTGGAGTGTTACGAATGCTCAACGCATCAAGCCAACTCTGAATACTGCGCCGACCCATTCAACGAATCACATCCCAACGTCAACACTGCTGTCTGCAACGGACCTTGCTCAAAACTCGTACAACGAGCTCACCACGGTAGATTCCTATACCAGTATAATATAATTAAAATTAAAGATATGATATGGGACAGTTTTATATGCACTGTTTCACTACGATTTTATATTGCGTATTTTAACGTCAGCTGTAGGCTTATTGTGTATTTTATCTTGTTTATGTTATTTTTGCTCGTTGGAGTTTTTTTTTATATTGTATATGTGATGCACTGCCTTGCTGTCGTAATAAACGATGATAATGATAATAAGCTTAAATTTTACAATAATTATTGCTGAGTTTGTTTAAGACACTTTACTGTAATTTTCTCCAAATTACATCTGATCTTTGGGCATTATTCAACAAGTGTAACTTAAATGAACGAGAAATTGCATGCGGACTTAAAAGAAACGATGAAACAACAATGAGAGCGATGACGACGATGGTATGAAGAGTATATTTTAAAATTCGTTAGCACATAATAATTACCTAACGTCAATTGTATGTTGGAGTGTTCTCAGCAGACTTCAGTTTACTTTCTACAGTTTTTTTATAGATATTGTATTTTTCGTCCTATCTTGAACGTGTGTTCGAGATGCTAAAAATGTTTGCAAGATTTGCTAAAACGTTTTGCAGCGTGTATCCGCAGCCTAGTGAATTAACGAAATGATGATCGCTTTAACAGTAAACGCCTACTGCAAAGTGAATCAGGTCAAATTAAACCAATCAAATATTTTTTATAAAAAAACAAGAGACAAACCTTAACCTTACGCCTAAATGAAGGAGTGTGAACGCAAATGTTGTTGTTGTTTGCACTATAAATTTTAGAAAAAACGTCCCAGAAAAAATGTTCAAAAACGCTGAATAAAAACATTAGCCCTAATCTGTTCAACCTCATGCCTAATGCCTAATGCTGTAGGTGCGGTTTAGTTGGAACCAAAGAGAAAGGGAAGGAAAGAACGTTTTCAATGTCAATTCAACGATGTGGTCATAAAAACAAGTATTACCGTACTAAGTTTTACTACTAACTAAATAAACGACCACCACTATAGACTACTAGTTTGTTTCTGTGGTTTCAAAGTGCTTTTCGACGTTTTTGAACAAAATTAAATGAACGTTTTTAAAAATAAAGAAAACATTCACAAATGTTAAAAACTCTTATTGCATCCATGGTTTGCGCTGGATGCAGGCGGTGCGACTCATTACGTGCGAACGTGCTCAAACAACTTGAATCACCGGCTGACGATCTCTCTGGTCTGCATGAGGGAGTCCCCGCCTGGTGACGGCCGGCTGTGCTTCTGTCATCGGCCGTTGTGTAATTCCGCCGTGGCTTCGTTAAATCTTCGCGGCGTCACGCCGAGTTTCAACTTCATCCTGCATACAACGCCACCAGCACTTCTGCTGCAGCTGCTGACGATGATGACGTTGACGTAATAGGCGCCGGCTTCTATTAAGAAATCACCGTAAGGTGCGGGCGACCTCACTTTCTCTTACCTCCCCTTTTCTTCTTCTTACCGCTCCTTTTTTCATTTGTATCATTCTTTCCTTTCTTTTTCTTTTTCACTCCCTAACACTGCAGCTACGGTCTATACAATCCAGCTCCAGATCTGAAGAATTTCTGTAAGCTTCCCCAGCTCGGTAAAGATGGAAACATCGACCCGTCTGTATTTAATCTGTTTACTTTGGATGTGCAAAATGGGGCAGGGACTGGCATTGGGGTTGAACCAGATCGACGCCCAATCTATGCTTGCAAAAATCTCCAGAAATCAAACGCTATTTGTGCGTCGTTTCCACAAGCTTTTTGGCTGTGTACGGACGATGCCCGGTATCGTCTCCATCGACCCTATGGCGCATATAAACGTTGATCCTACATGCGCTGATAACTTTTGTCAACGCGTCGACTCGTATAGAATTCATATCACTATTGTGTTCGCGTTTCATTACATGTGCCCAACCATGCAGACATTTGAACGCCATCTGCCGAGCTAGGCCAAAACCATTTATATAGCAGGAATGTCAAACAGCAAATCCTGCAAAACGACAGTAACCACCATATTACAAACTGAAGTTCATTTCTGCTAGCCATGGCGGTGCGATACTTATAATACGGCCCAATGAATACCCACACTTCACGAATTAAAAATGCGACAATATCACCAAAAAGAAAAACCAGCAACATAAAAAAACTACGAAAAATGGTTCGTTAGTTCATAAAGGCACTCCGAAGTTGATCCATTGTTAAATGTAAATAAGAAATTTATGTAGAATATAACATTGTTGTGAAAATGTTGCATTTTGCAAGTAACCATGCCATTTCTTTAGCATCGTGGCTTTGTGTTTAAGATGCTAAAATGTTTTGCAAGATTTAGGAGATACGGAAACGGTTTTTTTCTACATATGAAACCATGGCTTAAGGTTTATTTCACGTACCCGAACTAAAGGCGCGTACATAGCGACGTAGCTGAACTGAACTGAATGGGTGAGCAGGGCGAGCCCATTGGTCATTGGTTGACGCTGCGCGTAGTCACGTAAGCCATCGACGCCGTTAGACGGTGCCTACTGTAATGCATCACTGCTTGCCCCTATGTCAGTTGGTCAAAAACTAAACCGTGTCAGTTCAGTTCAGTTACGTCGCTTTGTGCACGCCTTAACGCATCGTCTCTGATGTGATCAAAAGTGCATCTATACGACAATTGCTACTGATGACCGTACATAACTGTCGCCTGCTCATGTCGTCCCTGTAATGAAATGAAAATTATACTAACATAACAGCGACGACCAAGTCCTATAATGCGATGTCGGTCCACATTATCACGGCGACTCGACGGTGATCCATTGAAACCGATACCGTCAGCATCGAACAGGGCTGCAGAAACAATGATAGGTTGTCGTAACCGTGATGGTTAGATCGGATTTCTTCAGAATTTTTGCAGTTAACGATCACGGTTCTGCGTCTGACGATTTCGACGTGAAACCGGCATCGCTGATGCCCGTCGAGAAAGATATGGCAAGCGGAATCAACTTTTATTCAGAATTAGCGATATCACTAATTCGAATTAGTGATATCGCTAATTCTGAATAAAAGTTGATTCCGCTTGCCATAGAAAGAAGGCAGTCTGGAGAGTGTTCAACGTTTCATCAGAATTGGCCCAAAATCGACTAGGCCTATAGATCCGTTTTTAAACTTGCGCTCTTCTATACAAGGCTTCGGGCAGTTGTTAAACGTCAATTATACTGCATAATGTGTTACGTGAGCTAAGCTATCCACAACTGAAACATTCTGTTTAATGACGTTGAACTGTACACTGAATCAATCGCGCTTGAAAGCAAAGCGTCGCTCGTATCTCATAACACTGCGTTCTTAAACCATGGTCACAGTCATCTTACGTTATCAGTTTTCAACGAACACCTTAAGCTTATAAACTGTCACTCATGGCGCCAAATCGAAACACGGACCGCTTATCATTATGTAGTCGCTAAAATCAACCATTACGCTGAAATATACTGACGTTTAGCATATACTGGCTATGGTTACTGTCTTAATAGTATGTTACACGTGTTAGTCTTCGTACCGGTATTTTGTATTTTAAAAACTGTGATCTGTAGAAAACAATATTTGCTTATTAAACTTTCGTCAAACAATTTTGTTAGTGCTGTTACTCTGCATAGGGCTTATAACCAAGTGTGCGTCTAGAGATACTTAAGTTCAACCTTTCAGGTATCAAAATATATTCCAGCGGAATATCGGCGGGTTGTTCTAGAAAACAGCTAATGTTGCAGACACGACAAAATTAGTATCGACCATTCGCATTTGCAGTATCTGCTTTCGTCTTCATCGCATTTATTTTTTTACTTTTTTGTGGCCGACCGTTGGGTCGAATCTTTAGCACGATTGTGTTGTCTGTCTGTTATCGTCGTCGTTCTCTGTAGGTCTATAACTTATGTGATGTAGGTAAACTGTAACCTACGTTGTAGGGGTTAGCGATGGCACCGTTGGATAGAACGATAATGAGTTACTATAAGCTGTTAATAGTAACCATGTTTCTATCTGCAGCGATTTGGCCGCAATTTTAAATGCACAGTTGCTGCCTGCACCTTGCAGTCATCATCTACGTGCGCCAAATCACCATATTGCATATAGCGTTAATTGTAGCGTTTGATATAGCTGCGTCACCATATCGTATACGCTATTGGGTATGCTACTCGCTCTGGAAAATCGTTTTCTTTGCGCGACCGAAAGTCGGACGCTTGCCTTCGGATATAGGCGGTATGGTCGGCCCACTCTAGTGGCAGCTGGGCTTCTTGTTTCTTTTTGCATGACTTTATGATATGACAGTATCCGCAGCAACTACTGCACTCCAAGGCAACAACTGATAACTGGCAGCTTGATAGCGATGAACGCCGCGATCCAGATCATAAGCTAAGCAGTAATCTAATCGTTTATAAAATGATTACACGTTTACAAAAATGCGTTATTAACTTTAATAAGTAACCGACGTAATTCGGCATGACGCGAAATCGCTTGTTGGTACAGCTTCGAATGAAACATAAATAGGTAAAGTGTATTTTGGTAGGGGGTTTGGTCCCCGTATTTTCCTTTCCCTGGGGCCAGAAACCCCCATCTGACCTAATGTGTCATTAGACCCCGTAAGTGTACCTGCCAAATGGCGTCGAAATCCATCAAACGGTTTAAGCAGACAGCGTGCACAATTGCGACAGATGACAGACAGACGACAAACGACTGATCGACAGATCACGCTGCAGCGGAAAATTGGTAGCAATAAAAGGCCGTTACTTTTTTTACCAAATACACTGTACCTTGCGAAAAATCGACGTGAATTTTGAATAACATGTCACAAGACGGTGTGCTGAGCGTTAACATTTTTTTGATAACAGTACTTCTACAAGAACCGAGCTATGTACTACAAGATCGAAAATTAGTAGAACAAATCTGAACAGTTCTGCATTATCTGTGATGACCACCAATGGGTCGCAACCTGCCGACTAAGCCTATCACATGTTACACAATATTCGCACTGTCAGAAACGTTTTATTTTCTTAATTTGTCGATCACGACGATCGTTTATAATCCCTCCTGAGCGTAAGACAGAAATTTCGTTTGCTTAAAAATGTTATTCAGGCTAAGGATTGGGTGTTTACTACTTTAAAGCGCGAAGTTCTGTGTCGTATGCTTAGCCTGCATTTGGCATTGTAGGCCCGTGTCCAATAATGGATATACGAGGTATCGCCATTAGCCATTCCGTCTGACTTCCGCCACGTTAGGCTACGTACGTGTATGACATATCCCTCGCTGCAAAAATCAACATAATTATAAGGTAAAGGTGACATGGTTGTTTACAATAAAGTAGAAACATTTACTTTGCAAAAAATAGCAAAAACGCATAAATGGAAAAAACAAAATACTAGGAATAATCCCCATAAACGTACACCAGACTACATTTCTAAAAAGCCTACAAAAAATTTTGTTATAATGAATGAAACTGTAGTGTTTTTTCATGTTTTGTCAACGCACGCCTATTTGAAGACGCTCGTAAAAGCTCTCAAATAGCTTCTAACCAGTGTTTGAATTGCGGGGGGGGTTACGGGGGTTGAATCCCCCAACTGTTTTCTCAACCCCCTAACACACTGTCAAATTATGCACTGTGGGAGGTCAGCTAAGCTTATATACTATATACATACAATTTACATCACAATTTTGGTCGGGCTTCGACTGTAGAAAAGTTCAATCCCCAGCTAATTTTTCACAATTCAAACACTGCTTCTGACGCAGGTTTTTGCAAAACGTCGTTTTAGATCTTCTGCAGTGTATTCAGGAGCTTTCCAATACCATATCACTTCAGTGATCCAGTTACCGTAGTCAACCGTTCAAAAGCTTGCTTTTTGTTATTGTTATTGTTGGTCACATTTCTGCTGGTGTTTTTATGCTTTTTTCCCAACACGCACGTTACCGTTGGTATCTTGGCGCTAAAAACTTTGTTTTTAGCAGCAAAAATACGAAAAATGTGGCATAAATTAAATCGCTATAGCTATCCATTTCACTTTGCTGTTAAAGACAAGAACGTTAGTAGTGCTAACAAAATCGAAAATTGGCAGAGTAATAATAGACAACTTTAGTCCCAATCCCATTGATGTCGCTGTTTTGACATGAAATATCTTAGCCTCAAAACGGCTTCAATAAGTCAATCAATCAATTAGTCAATTTATTTGTTGACTTGGCTGTTACTGTTATGACGAATCGATGTGCCGTGCTGCGTTTCCGTTCTTGAGTTGTAAACTCAAGTGTAGGTAGTGATCTTAGCAAGGCCACGAGATACAAGTTCAAGGCCTAATAATTTATTAAGCTAACATCACCAGACGCAAGAACTCCCGGATGGCAGACTATGCGTAATGCAGACTCAGCGGGGAGGAGGGCTGCAGCATAGGAGCATAAATGCTACAGAAGCTGACATTATTATAGCATTAATTGATCAGTTATCAAGCTGGCTGCGGGCAGGTCTGCTACCGGTACGTCATTGATGATAATTATTTAGATGTAGGCCTCTTATATAGGCGGCACTGAGGGGACAGATCTAATGACAGTACTTTGATTTTATGTCAAAATTATTTTCAATGCGATATTTTTTTAAAACTAGCATATTCATAAAATTAACCCACTTTTTGCATAAATCTGGTTTAAGCTTATTGCATTTGTCAGCAAAAATCTAACTACGATTCCTATGACTTTGACTCAATTTAGTGCAACTTCTTTGATACCAGGCTGCGCAGATAATAATCAGATTTAACACAAAAATGCCGTCACGTCACTGATTTTAAAGAAATTAATTGTTTTAATAACAGTGTGTCCAGCAGTGGCTAAAGGCGCGTACAGAGCGACGTAACTGAACTGAACTGCGCTGACACGGTTTAGTTTTTGACAAACTGACCAATGGGCAACCAGTATAGGCTTACGTATAGGCATTCACGTAGGCTTATGCGTCAGCCAATGATCAATGAGCTCGCCCTGGTTGCCTACTGGTCAGTTCGTCCAAACTAAATCGTGTCAGTTCAGTTCAGTTCAGTTCAGTTACGTGACTTTGTATGCATCTTTGGCCATAATACGCTGTTATGGCAAGAACTAATTTCTTTGAAAGTGGCGAAGTGACGGCGTTTTGTGCATAATATCTGCATATTTACAGTCTGGTATCAGAGAAGTTGCACTAAGCTGAGACAAAATAATACAAATCGTAATTTAGTTTCTGTTGACAAAAAGAATTCAGTTCAGTTCGGTTCAGTTAAGTCGTTGTGTACGCGCCTTAACCATGTCGTATAGCAATCGGACTCGCGTCAGTGATGGCGGCAGAAATTGCGAACTACGGCGGCGGAGGTCTAATTCCCACGAACTCGAGCGACCAGGTCGTGGACTGGAACTGGACGCACCACATTCGGACCAACGAGTCCGTCGACACTCCATACTACGAGTCAGCACTGCTGTCGACCGGTTTTCATGCTTCAATCATCGCCGTCCTGGCCTTCCTCATAGCGGCAGGAATGCTGCTCAACCTTGTCACCGTTGTGACGCACTTCCAGACCTGACCAAACCAGTTATTGCAACGAACCGCCGCGGTCAAAAATCTGATCCCATCACAAGATCCCACCACACGTGACATTTGTAACTTCGTAAGTGAATAATTACCACAATATAGACAACACAACGTGTCGCAGGTCTATCGTTGCAGATTCTTTGAACCTCCAAACTCCCTAAACCGTCTACCAGTTTATACCGGTTATTGCAACGAACTGCAGTAGACCTAAAGTCGATTCACATACAAACAGGCGACTCGTCGACGTAGTGACTAATTACCACGATTGCAACAGTTACTATCATTGCAACGGACCGCAACGAAGATTATAAGTCTGGTACAGTAGATCAATTGCAGATCGTTTGCAGATACAGTTGTGACGCACCTCCAGACTCGGCTGACTGCTCTGAGAGTCAACATCCTCGCCCTGAACCTGGCCTGTTGCGATCTCCTACGATCAACGGTGTCCGCTCCACTGCTGCTACTCAGCATTGTGTCAAAGAACTGGCCTTCCGGGCTGCTAGGCTGCCGCTGGTACCTTGCCCTCTCCATTCTCTTCGGCACCACTTCCCTCAACACCATCACGGCCATCGCTATAGACAGGCAAGTCGATCATAATCATGACTATAATCGTAATAGTCAGTGTTGTAGTGTCTTATCTACAATAGTTAGGCCGATAGTGTATTTTCAAGAAAACAGATGAGTCTTTAGGGCTTTACGTTGGTCGTACCGCGCTATCGATTGAACAGATTCGGTCGTCGGCGCTTTTCTGTGGCCGGCCCGTCGACTTGGAATCCGCTGCCAGACAGCCTTCGTGACCCAGAACTGAGTCTCGATACTTTCAAATGTCAGCTGAAGACATACATTTTTGCGAAATATTGATGACAAAATGTATTCAGCGCATTAGAGATCTTTTTGAGTATGCGCTATATAAATTTACACTTTACTTACTTTACTTACTTTACTTTACGAACAACTGGAGCAGAATCAACGTTCCTGGTGGTGCGGAAAAATATGGTTTCAAATCTTTGGACTGCAGACGGACAAGGTGCACTTCCCGAACTGGGTCCGTGTCCTCACGACAACAGCTACGTTAGGCGTCCAGATTTTTCACTGTGCATTAATTCGATAAGCCATCAAACATTATAGACCCCTGCGCTTGTGAAAGGACACTCTTGAATGAATTATACCTGCTCCAAGAGATAACTCTGTCACTTGTAAGTCGGTAATTAACTTTGGTATTCTGTTAAACACAAAAAGCATAAATAATAACACAATGATGGATGAAGATGATGACAATAATTATTATTTATCATCATAATCATAATCATCATCATGTCATTTAGTTCAGGCAGCAGAACCCATAGAACTGAGAAACAAACACGAGCATACAAAAAGCACTCAGCAAACACACAAAATAAAAAATAATGAAAAAAGAGAATGGGAAAAATAACACTGCAACACCGCAAACTATAGCACCAGATTATCTTGTTATCATGTCGCTGATACCACGGTTTTGATATATGTGGCACTGAGAAAGATACAAGACGGTGCGTGCACAAAGTGCGATGAACGCAACGTTCTCACGACGTTTCGGTTTTGTCGCGATCGCGTTGTCCTGGTGTCTGGCGTTAGTCTGGATACTCCCACTGGCCCTAAACCCGTCGACGGCTGCCGTGGACTCTGCGACTCAGGCCTGCTCGCTAAACTGGCGTGACCGTGGCCGCTACGGCTACCCTGTCGCGTACCTCCTCGTCGGCCTTTCTAGTTTTCGTTATTGTTACTAACATTTCTATCATTAAACTCGCAATGAAGAGACCATTACCTTGCACCAGGTGCACTGTACCTTGCAAAAAATTGACGTGGATTTTGAATAACATGCCACAAGACGTTTGCGGAGCGTTAACTCTCCTATGCCCATCAAAACGACCTCCTCCTGGCCACTACGTCTACCCTGCCGCGTACCTTCTTTTCGGCCTGGTCGCTCCACTCAGCGTCGAGGCGGCAGTCTACTACGGCGTCTACCTGGGTGTGATGCGTCTTAACTACTCTTTTTTCTCGTCTGCTATTTGATCAACACTGGTCAGCATGACGACCATATTACCACTATCTGAGATGTTTTCTCCGTTGTTTTAAACTTTACTTTTTTTAGGTACATTTTGTTGTACCACAGCGTCTACCTGGGTGTGATCCGCGGGTCAAGAAGACTGCATCAGCGCGCAGTCGTCAGCGGACGAGGGTCAATCGTCAACCTGGCGATGCGTGTGTCGCAGTCTTCCTCCCGCTGGAGCGTCGTCTCTTGCCAGAGTCGCAGCCAGCACTTCTACTACGCTTCCCTTAACGTCTACGCTTTAGGGTCAGAACGAGGGTCAGAGGCTTTGAGTCAGAATTCCAGGAATAAGCTCAATAGACGTACGGGTAGATTACATTTTCAAAAAGGTAGAAATGTTTTTTGTCATAATAAACCACATGTACTCAAAGTGTTCTCCTCAAGCCCTGTCCACGCACGCCTGAATGAAGACGCTCGTATAAGGGCTCGTGAATATCTTCTGACGCATGTTTCAGAGGCTTAGAGTCAAAAGATTCGGAACTTCAGAGTCGCAGTAGTACGTCATCGTCAGGCCCCATATCGTCCGTCAGCAACCTTCTCATGGTCTGACAGCTCCCTCCGACGCATAATGGCCAATTCACATCTACGACGCCGACGCGACTCAACTGTCGGCGGCAGTCGGCGACAGTCGGCAACACAGTTGAGTCGCGTCGGCGTTGTAGGTGTAAATCGGTCATGCATAATTTTATCACTATTAGCGTGACACTTTCTTGTGTGTTTTAAGGATTTTTAACTTTTAAAACTAAACATCATTTTACGTTACGTTTGCAGCCGATGGCTGGTTTATATGCGCATTGTTCGTGTTTTTCCTCAATATTGCAGACTTTGAAGATGCATTTATAAAGAATTTTTATTAAGCTTAATTTTGAGGTTCGTTCCAATCAGTGTTTTTACTTGAAAATGTATTATAGCTTCGTTTCTCGTTTACGAATCTGTCGTGGCACAACTTGCATTGCTCTATTTTCTCTCTTTCTCTCTTAAACCAGGTTTAAGACTCAGAAAGTTTACAGCAGATCAGCAGATTCGTGGGCTGAAAAGGTAGGCCGGACAAGAAATTGCTATTTTCTCACAGACTCTGCAAATTTCTGAGAAAATTCTAACAGACAATTGCAAATATTCGACAGAAGATATTATAAGTGCTCCGATTATTTTGCCCTGAACTTTTTCAAAAATGTGGTTTTCTGGCCCTAAATTTTGCATTTTAACGAACAATTTTTGACAAGATGCAGACTTTTCGACAATTTTTTAACAGCCAAAAATTTATTGGGCGCAATTGGCCCCGCTGCCCTTCTCTAATAGCCGACAAGTTTTCGACATGCATCTGACCGGACACATACATGTAGATTAATTTTGGCCTAAGTTGTTTCAGCTAGTAAAGCTAGAAGTTGCTAAGCCGTGGCTACACACACCGATTTTCTCGTCCGATGTGTTGTTTGGCGTCGCCGAGCCTTCAGATGTTTAAAAACCTCGTCCGATGAAATCGGATGGATTGTGCATGCTCATTCTTTCCGATTTTTTTTCGGACGAACTTGTTTACCTATCAGCGCCAAAAGACGCCCATCAAAACGTCATCAGTGCGACAAAGTTGGACGCGTTGTCCGACATGTCGTCCGTGTCGTTCGACGTGTCCGATTTCCTCATCCGAGAAGCCCTGACAACACCTCGGACGAGGAAATCGGTGCGTGTAGCCACGGTTTAAGTTGTGACGTCTGCCGCGGTGCGCAGAGGCCGGACATGCGGCTGCGTCATCAGCGCCGTCTGGCGGTCGCGATGACTGCGATGGTTGTCGTATCTACAGTCAGCTGGCTGCCGCTCGGCATAGCGCCTCTTGCCCTGATGATGGGCCGGGCTGCTCAACAAGCCACCGAAAGCAGCACGTCCGAGGGCCGATGGCTGCTGCTAGTTGAAGATAATGCGACTATTGCGCCATTGGAAGCCGTAAAAATTATTGTACAGGATTGCCGAGCCAGGAAACGCTGAACGGTAGGCCTATCGATTGTTTCTCTCCACGCACATGATTGTATTCGTTGCTGAACTCAGTTGAAGTTCAGTTAAATTTACGCACCGAGGGCGATGGCTGCTGCTGGTCGCTCTCGTCACCCAGTCGTCAGTCGTTTCAGCCCCGCTCATGCATGTTGCTGGAGGCAAAAGTCTTCGACGCAGGGCCGCGGCTTTCTTCTTCTGTCACGGACAGAAGGTCGGAAGCTATTATTCACTGTCTGGAACTCACTCCTTTCTAGCATTCGCAGTTCTACCTCTGCGTACACTTTTCGTCGCCTCCTTAAAACTCACTGCTTCCAGTAGGCTTACAATTGCAGCTCCTTTTAACGGCTGAGCCAAGTGACTCAGATTCGGCCGCTGACTGACGTTGTGCACTTTCAATATTCCATTTACTTACTTACTTACTTGCTTACTTATTCACTTAAGCCTACACTCTCATCTGCAGACTTTTCGCTAGACAGAGCCGCGCAAATAAAGCCTACCGCTTTAGAGGGGATGGTGTGGAGAGAATTTGCCGCTGTAAATTTAATGAATTACAATATCATATTGCACGTTTGTCAGCCAAGTTACCTAAATGCAGAAGATTCGCCAAACCGTAATTTTTTGGGCCCTAACTAATAAGTAAACTATAGGGCCTACGAAAGTCGATAACTAAGCCATACAGCATGTCCGTTATCCATGACGTTTCAGTCAGTTCCTCAGACACTGATCTATCAGTGTTACGGTGTTACAAATTGTCATTTGCCTCGTCTATCTGTTTTAGTCTTTCTGTGTAGGCCTATTAATGATGGGCAACTGTTAGTGTTCATTTAATTGTGCATTATTGTCCAATGTTCAGCTGTGACGTACAGTGTGAAGCATACTCCGCTCATTGAAATAAATAAATAAATGACCAGTGTATATACGTCGTCAGAGATTTGCCGGATACAGCCCACCGGCTCATCAGCAGACCCCAGGCGGCGGTGGTGTGGACGGAGGACAGTCGGCCAGTCCAGCAGGCTGCGGTCCGTCAACGTACACCAGAGCAGACTCCACATTCGCGGCTGGCGGCGTCTCCAGACCGACGGTCCGCTTCTCACAGCCAGTCCTGTCTACCATCAACGAGCTGACCTGCAGCCAGGTTATTATTTTTATAATTTTAGACCAAAGCTAAAAAATTGGTTCGAGAAAGTTGGAAAAACCTAAGTTTTTAAGCTTATTTAAAAAACGAAAAATTTCAAAAGTCCAGTATTTATTTTAGTTTTTTGTTTTTTTTGTGAAATTTATTATTATTATTGCGTACAATCGCAGACACGCGTACGCACGGCCACGGCAGCCTGGCCTAGAGACGCGCACGTCCAACATGTCGGCCAGCACGTGTCAGCACAAAGCAAGACATCGTAACATGGCAAGTGTCAACGACGGACGAAACAAGGCGTCAAATCAGCAAACCAGAACAGCCAAACGGACCACCATATGTAGCACTTCAATACAGCAAAGTATCATGTCGCAGAACGCACTC
>Ga0209367_1004997_pt1 | contig 18381 bp, 14 predicted proteins | sample WorMetLIZISLAND2_FD_187412 | JGI IMG/M metagenome (GOLD analysis project Ga0209367, IMG submission 187412) | Marine gutless worms symbiont microbial communities from Max Planck institute for Marine Microbiology, Germany - Olavius geniculatus... ... | reverse complement strand
GTATTATAGTCCCGATGGGCCGAGTCCAAGTGATATGCGATTTTCGAAACTATAACTACTGAACTGGAAATGCTATAGGCTTTCGCGCGTCTCGTGAGCTTTGCTCAAATTTCTTGTTTACATCTATGCCCGATCCCAGCCCATCCCTTCATATTTTGGCTCAGTCTATAAGCAGTTACATTTTCGTGCCTGGTCCGGCTTAGCCTGGCTTCACCCGAACTTTTTTTCATTAAAAGTTCAGGTCTGGTTTCAGCAGAATCTGAATTTCCGTTACCATTTTCCAAAAATCACGAGTTTGCCAATCAGTTTGAGCTATCTAGGCAAGCAACTGCTGTTGGACCAGATTAAGATATTTATTCATTTTAGCCTATTTTATTTATTTGCAGACAACAATTTGAAATTATGAACTAACCTATGAAATGAATGTCATTGAAACATTATACAGTCATCTGGTAACCGTAAAACTACCACATCAAAATAAACTATAAGTTATGTTTAAATTTTAATACTCGAAGAACTTAGTTAAGGTCTACAAAATTGTACCGATCCGCAACTACTACCAGTGTAAAGTACTTAAACGTGGCAGCAAAACAACGCCTATAACTGAAGCATATAACCGCCGTTAACAAACCTCGTGTCTCGCTGTAAATGTGTGGTTTTTAAGCGGTTAATTTGCTCGAATGTGAACGTGGTCGACATTATATCGCCTTTCTCTTCCGCCTCCTTAATCGAATACACACTCTACAGGCTGTTGACGCAATATGTCACCATGGTAACAGAGACTGCAAACGCTGCCTCTGCAACGCTGCGTCTGCCATCTGGCGAGTGAATGCTAATTAACACCAAAACAAGACCGTATCGCCGTAAGTAAATTGAAATAATTTAGGACTTGAATTTTATCAACTTCTCTATAATCTGATATCAAAATGTGATGCTTTTTTTCCATCACAGAATGTCCGAAAATTGGCCACGGTTGGGTCGGTGTTGGCCCAGTTCCCAGACTCGGCTCCATAGATCGAGCATCGGCCTCGGAAAAATAACGGAAAGGTAAAAGGGATGAGGTAAAAAAAATAAAACAGAAGAGACAGAGAAAACTTGTTTCAAAAAACAGGGCCGGATTCACAAAGCCGTAAAAAATAAACACGGTTTTGAGAAAAGAAACAGCGGGGAAAGATGAATTGACGGCTACCGGGTAGGCCTAAAGCTTAATTTTCCTGTTATAGGCTTATAATTCAAGCAAGTTAACGGCTAACCATATTCTTAAAAGAAACTCTAAGAGTTTGCTGTTGCTGTCGCTGCCAAATTCGCCGAAGTTCTGACATTTTTCGTATTTTCCAATTCTCAGAAAGTTTCATACAAGCTCAAAAATAAATATTATCATTAGCCGCCAAAAAATTATACCGGTAGCTTGTCGTTTTTGACGTCCGTGAATTCGTTTAAGCTGACCACTCACTATGGCACGGACAGGTGAGGTTGGCAGGCGAGCATGCGATTGGACGACACTGTTGACACTCGTCGTTGACCACGCCCACAACACGATGCAGGTGTGCTATTGTTTGTTTACTTGTGAGGTTGTAACTTTTTGTAGTCGCTGTTGATAACTGTTTCCTAATATAAAAAGACTTGGAGGTGAAAATTTGCTGTAGTAACAGACTGACAGGGAAGAGAACAAGTAGTCTACAGGATAAACGTATCGGCGATGAGCTGGGACGAGGATAGATCTAAGGTCGATACGGCCGAGTGTTACGACAATCCTGCTGTTATCGACCTGAGTGTTTGTTCGGAAGTTCCGTACCAGGAGAACGGCCAGCCGTGGGCAGGTGACCGTTTGCGCAGACGGCGATCGACGTACGGTTACGCCTCTTGTGAGAACTGCGCCTCGCCGCTCAACAGTGTCGCTTTCGTCGTTCTCTTCCTGTCCACTATAATGTGCTTCGTCGGCGCCATCGCTCCATTCTGGATCTACTATCCGCGGAGAGAGCCTGTGCCGGAACTGGACAAGTTCTATGTGAAGTATCCGTTCAGGCGGGCGTCCTGGCGCGGACTGTGGGCTGTCTGCTACAGGTACCCGGACCTCAATCCACGCGTCTCCGAGTCACGCACGCCGGCTGAATGTATATGGTTCGGACAATCAAATAACAACGCGTGGAAAACCATCCCCAGTTGGTCTTCATTCGACTTTTAAAGCAATAGTTCAAACAATAACTTGGCAATATTGTTGTTTGACAGGGCGTTCAACATTAAGCCCTCCACTGCGACGCAGTAGCTTACTGTCAACAGCAAGATTGCTTATCTATCAAGTGCTGTCAATCCGTAAAAATAAAATCTAAGAAATTTTTTTTTAATTATTGCAAAATCGAGTAGCACCAGTAGCTTCTTCATGGCAGGGGGACAATTGCCCTGCCTATATTTTGTTTGGGCTGTCGGAAAATTGTTGGAAATTCTTTCTGTCAGAAAATTTTTGTTTAAAAATGCAAAAAAATGGTGCTGTAAAATCTCCATTTTAAGGAAATTTATGTGGAAAATGCAAGTTTTAGGCATGCATAATCTTATTTGTAAGAAATTTGCAGTGTTTTTGTAAAATTGCAACTTTTTGCCCTACTTAGGCTACTTTTTGAATTCCTGATGCTGCTGAGCTGCATTGCCAGGATTTTTAATGAGGGATAAAGTGCAATTGAGCAACATGTTTTTGGCCCCTGTCAATTTAAAATGTTTTTAGTTCTACTTTCAACTGTTGGAAATAGGGCCTCATTCATTCTTACCTTAAATGTTTGTTATCTTTCTGAGAGCCTGAAAGTGAAAATTACATCACATCTGTTAATGACTGCATTATACTGTCTGTTTTGTGCCACGGTCATCAAACTTCACCACATCTTAATATTGAGTCACAGAATAACTGGTGGCAAGCTGGCAGCTGCTGCTGTCAATACTCCTATTTTCAATGGTGACACTAATGCACCAAAGTCTTTGGTTGTGCTGTTGAATAATAAATATATAATTTGTTTATGTCGTAGGTTGGTATGATGCAGCGGAAGTCTTGTTTACAATTGGACTGATACTGCTGGTCCTTGCCATACTTGCAGAGTCAGCATTTGCTTGCTGCCACTGTGGATTACACAAAGCTTGGGTTCCAACAGCTGTCGCTTCTTTAATACTTCTTGCAGGTATGTAACAAACTATGTACCACTAAACAAACACTTGTTTGTCATGCTTAATCTATGTCACATATGATCATATGAGAGAAGTATATAACATTATTTAGTGTCGTCCACAATATGACGTTTGCTAACAGATTAATACAGTAGTTGTCCACTGATGCAAAATTTTAATTATTTCAGGAAATTCTCTTTAACAGCAGTGGTCTGTATGCTATATGGAGATTAACTTAACATGCAGAAAAATGATCGTAGACTACTGGCAGTGTAGCTACGGTTGAGTGAATGGTGAAGTGCTAAGAGTACACGTTGTGCACTGTGTAGGGATCATGTGTACAGCCAGCCTGGCCGTGTTTGGGGACCAGGCATTCCAAGAAGGCGAGTTGACGCCAGAGCCAACAGGTCAGGAAGGCAGACTGGAGTGGGCGTTCTTAGTTGGTATAGGAGGAGCATGCTGTGCCATACTCACGTCTCTGCTCTTCTATGCCGATGCTGTCCGCATTGCTATCAAAAACCGAGGCTGCCGTTGATCAACATTGCAACTGGGATATTTAGAAATATGGAAAGGGAAGACCAGGGGCCCAGTGTATGTTTTGGATGTACATTTTCAATATTGTTCAATCATCATTTGCGTTTGTGGTGCCTAGTGTGTGCCAAAACTGAATTTTTTCAACAAAAATTTAGACAACATTTCTTAACATTGTACTGCAGAGTGAGGGAGTCCCAGATGTAAGCATTTACCTAGATGGTGCCTGGTTAACTGACAGTCATAATATCACGTGACTGATGCTGTAATACTTATGATGCAATGCTGACAGATTTGTAGACGGTGTTTGTACATGGCTGTTAGTTAAATGTTCTTTGCTAGTCGTGATGTAATGCTGACGTCATAATGTGTCGTAAGTACAAACTGGCTTGTCGCAACGGTGGTGACAGTTGCTGAATCAGCTGCCCTGCTGCGATGATGAACTTCATCTGGTGGCAAACTGTTGAAATTTTACCATTGCAGACACAAAAAACGTCCAAAATGATCACTTTCACACACCTGTGGGGATAGATTGACTTTTATGCCTTTCAGCATGACAATGCGGCAGCACACACCGCTTGCGAGATAGCTTAGTTTTTACGCGCGAAAGCAGTCTTAGCCATTGCAATTCTGTCTGTCTGTCTGTCACACGGGTGAATCAGTGAAAAATGGTGCACTCTGGGATTACCAAATCTTCACCGTTAGCTGCTTGGATGAGTCTAGTTTCAGGAATGGTAAAGCTTTACAATAAATTCGAAGGGGGTCACCCTGAACGAGGGCGCTAGATGGGAGGGGTAGGAAAAAATTGCGACTTTTAGCCAGTAAGTCGTTATATCTTAATAACGGTGCTAGATAGGGCCCAGCTTACTATTAATCACTAATAAGAAGTGAGGTTAATTATGGTGCTGGACGCATGGCAGACTGCTGGCCTGATGAAGTGTCGCACGATGAAATTGCACATTTGCATGCTATTAACTGTCGCTGCGATTAACTGTCGCCCAATGAAGTGTCGCCGTACCCTTTCGTGCGTCTCATGAGCATTAGCTCAAACTTTTTGTTTGATCATGAAGCACTGATTATATGCCTTCATGTTGTTTAGTGCTGATGTGGTGAACATTTTTTATCACTGAACCAGATAAAGTTCATCATTTAAGCAGGGTAGCGACTGACAGCACCAGTTGAGACAAGCATGCTTGTACTCACGAACATTATGACGTCATCGTTACATCACGACCAGCAAAGAATACTTAACTGTCAGACAGAATTAGAATTTCTTCAGCTACATCTGGTAAAAATTTCGTGTAAATTGATCATTATTTGAGCGAATTATGAAAGAAAGAAAAGGCGCTTTTTTATGAAACACCGTGTAGTCATGTTGGCTGTCCCGCTGCTATCATCAGCATTGCCAGATTTTTTTGGAAGTCCTGGCATCAAACGCTGACAAAAGTAGCCCAATATTTATTTTTCATTTATAGCCCAGTGGTCGCCAGTGATTTAAAAAGTAGCTCAAAAAGTAGCAAGCAAAGCGCCAAAGCCAAATTTTGGGGGCACCAACAGCTACCAAAAATAGCCCAGTTATCGCTTTTCGCCCAATCTGGCAAGCCTGGCTATCATGATGTACCATAAAGATGTACATAATTATGCAGACTTCCATGCTTCAGTAGTAGCCGTCTAAATTTTAATGGACTTTTCAGATTTGCTGAAGACACGTTATTTCTACAATGTCACAGACATTTGGCTTTAATCAAAATTTTTACTGGAAGTCATTTAAAGCTTTGAAATTTTAAAGCTAAAGTAGAGGAAGTTCCTGTGGATTTGGTATCATCACATCTAACCTAATATAGTGTTTGCATGTGTTGATAATGGTCAGTAGATTAGATGCAGTGCAATTATGCCTGTAAAGTGTTGTAAATATTAACGTGTCATTAATGTGTGTATGTTGGCTTGTTTGTTCTATGAGTGATTTTCGTATTGTATGCTTCATGTTTTTAAAACTGGAAGTGTGTTGTGCCTCGGATTCATTTGCAATATGTAGCACCGTAAATGTGCTTTGATACATTGATTGATTGGTTGCTTCTAGTCCTACCGTTTTTCCAGGAGTCACATTAGTAAATCCTATAGTAAACTACTGACGAGAACATGTGCACTCCCTCTGGCGGCTCTGCTTGCAGCAGTGTCAGCACAACACATTTTTGGCTAAACCGCCAAAACCACTAGCATATCGGCGGCGGCGGCGGCGTGGAACCTTAGTGGTCCGAAACTGCTAACTTAACGCTTGGTTGCGGTCCGAGGCCTTAATGGCGGCGGTTCATCCGGGAAGTGACTAGTTGTTTGGTTCAATAGTTTATTGGTTTGTTGTATGCCTTGCATTGTTTGACCAATCACCGTCTACATTTGATTGATACTTTTATGATGTTCAGGTCTTTTAATTGTACAAATACATTTTAATTAAGATAGGGAAAACTAGGTAAGGGCGTAATCGGTCTTTGCATGCATAATGAACTCGGTTGTATCTTTTTGGCTCCAGAGAACGGTGCATTTTCACAAAAATAACTGAAAATTGATATGCCTATTAGTGAAAATGCAGTACAGACATGCAATGAAGTCCAGTTAGCGCAGAGATCGTAAAGTGCTGCCGATCATGAATCTTGATGATTGACTTTCACTATACATGTTAACTTCACCTTAATTTTGTCACAACTTATGATAGTTTTGAGGCGGTAAGGGTAAACAATTACTTAAGTACGTACGGTTTTATAAAGCGTCGGTTTTTAATTGCCTGTAAGTACTGATTTAACTTTGATGAGATGGAATTAACGTACTGTGATTTTTTGAATGTTAATCTGTCATGTTGTTGTGTTAGTGGTTCGTTATTAATTAAGCTTATAAACTGGATGTCAGTATAGAAATTCACTATTAGTATCATTTCATCGAGCACATTTCTACTCCACTGAAGTAGAAGTATCTTAATAGGATTGTAAAATTACCGTTAAGAAACGACGCTGGCATTTTTTGGTAGCTCTACAATCTGAATTCAAACCAGTTTTCAAGATTGTTTTACTGGCCACCAGTGTTATTTCAGTTGTGATTTTTTAGTTTTAGTTGTAGTTTAGTTGTTATTTTTTCGAATTTTTCAGTTAGGCCTGCAGTTATTTTTCAGTTACTATTACAGTTAACGGATTTTTCACTAAATTTTTTTGAGAATATGCAACACTGCGAAATATTTTTCATTTGTGTAAAAACAAAAAAAAACTGCAATAAGAAACAATGATATTAACAGTTATGTATTTCTGTATCAGCTTTAGATAGGAAAGTCATATACACTGCACAAACGAGTGAACTTATAACTGATTCATTACAAACTTACTAGATTTCACATTTTGATCTACTAGCCTTTACTGGCAGAGCCTGAAAACTAAGCTACAACTCGTTCTGACGATGGAAGGACCAAGCGAAGCGCCGGAACACCGAGATAGCTTGTGGGACGCGCCCATGAAATTTTTCCATAATAGGCCTAATGTAAGTTGACATAGTTTCATCTGCAGTGTTTTTTAATGTAGAAATAGGCCTCTTATTTTGTGATCTTTTTTCCTCTCGTGACAATTCGTGGGTCCTAGACTAGGAGCAACTCGTCATCCAGGACAGAAAAAAGCTTTTGGGTCGCTGTGTACTGGACATACAGATGGACAAACGGGCAAGACTCGTAGCGCGTATCGTAGATGTAATAGACGTTTTAACGTTTTTTTCATTCTTGTCACGTTTTTAACGTTTTTTTATATTTTCTCAACGTTTTTTAAATTTAAAAAAACGTTTATTAAAAATTGCAGCAATAACTTCGAAAGGCACTTTTGAAACCACAGAAACGAAAAGTGGTGGTAGGTCTATTTTACTTAATTAGTCAAATGATACTTGGTCTTATGAATTAAAATTGTGTAAGTTCTCTGATTTTCTCTCTCTTTTTAGTTACAGCTATACTGCACATACAGCATTAGGCAAGAGGTTAAACAAATTAGGGCTGACATTTTTCAAACGTTTGTATTTCTGTCACGCTTTTTACGTTTTTAACGTTTTTATATTTCTCTGGAACGTTTTTTTATAATCTGATGCGTATTAGGACGGCCGCACAAAAGCGTTCATCGCTTCGCGGCCCAGTGAACTGACTGCAGGCGTAATAGCAGCTGCTCGCCCGCCTCACTGTTCGGTGCATGGCCGCGTGTACTAAAGATAATCGCAGGTTTGAACAAGTCTGGTTTACACACAACGCATGATGCATGCGTAGTTTTTGACGCAAGCAACGTTAACAGCCAAAACGCAAGGATAGGAACTCCATGCCAACCCATGGCAATCGAACGGTTTGCTTTCCACTGTGGAGGACAGCTAATTTGATGAATAGCTAATTGGTATTTGGTCCTGTAGGAAAAGTTCCTCAAAGGTCACTTAGTGCTGTAAGCTAAGTATAGCGAACTGCTTGGCTAACTGAGAATTAACTACTTATAAAAAATAGCCTGTTGGGCTTTGCTAAGGTGAAGGTCGCAGCTAAGCAGGACTGTAGCTTAGGGAAGAAATTGAATATTCAGTGGTCGTAGGCTGAAGCTTCGACGATATTGTCGTGGCTCTCAAAAAGGCAATCTGTCGGCCCTGAGTTTGTTAGGAGGAGGAACTAGTGAATGTGTTCACATTTTTGGGGCTACAGCCTGTAGCCAGGAAATTGCTGTGGTCTAGGTTTAGCTAGGCTGGAGAAATCCACGCCTCTTGACGTCACTTCTAGGCTTAGTCGCTAACGGTGAGATGAAGGACGTTCGCTTGTTTCGTAAGTCTTCTATCGCTCTGTCTGAAGATTGTCGGATTGTTAATAAAAGCATTAAAAGTACAACAGAGGAGTTCTTAACAACGCTAGGGGCTCCCCCAGAACTGTACGGTACTGTGAATGTACAGCTGACTTCCGACCGTTGTTGCAACTCATAATTTAGTTTACTGCACTATCGCTCTTTGCTGTTGATGACATCAAGGCAGACCGACAAAGATAATGTTAGTTTTGATGTTACATTTTCACGGAGGTTAGTCAGTGTGAGATTGGAGGCTTTGCGGCGTTGCCTGCGTTGCCTGAGATGGAATCCAGGCTTAAGTGATACACTGTATCTGGACGGAACGTTGAGCTTTATACCAATGCCAATCACGAGCCGGCTGTCAACGCTCAGCCTTAATTTACTGACTGAATAGCCAGCTATAACTGTGGTAGTGAAAGCTTTTTGTACGCTAGTGGCAAATCAGGGAGCCAGCTAGCGCAATATATCAGCAGAACTGTCGAAACTCCGGCGCTTTGGCTTTCGTTGTAAGCTAAGTGAGCTCATCACACCGCAATGTTTCTTCGGCTGAGCACACTGCTGCTGCTGCTGCAACTCGCCGCTGCATCACGTATTCTTTTGATGCCGTTTCCGTACAAAAGTCACGTGGCCGAGATCGTCGCTATCGGCAAGGAACTGATGACAAGCGGCAGAGCGCACGATGTGCACATACTGCTGCCGGAGTCGTACCCAGGGGTGGACGGCGTGGAGGATGAGACTGGGCACGGGGTCATCCAGTACTCCGTGAGGGAGCGTGATTTCTACTCGATGCCGGCGTCAGACTCTGACTGGGTCGACGTCGCACTCAACTCCTACCCACTGGACGAGTTCCGCGCCAACATTAACGGCTTCATTCAGATCTGCACGAACCCACTCGCTGACCCGACGCTCGTCGATCGCTTGCGTCAGCTGCGCTTTGACCTGGCTCTCGTCGACGCGTTCCCAGGCTCGCGTTGCTACTGGATCCTGGCGCAGTGGATCGGCGTTCCGTACGCCAGCCTGACGACGCAGTACGAGCCGTGGCTGTGGAGGGTTCCGGCGCTGCCGAGCTTCGTGCCGTTTCCACTGGCGCGTGGCGCGTACACGGAGCGAATGACGTTCAGCGAGCGTCTGTGGAACGCATTGACTCTACTCGACTGGACGGTCTGGCCGCGCGTCGAGTACGCCGATAACTCGTTCGTCGAGAGATATTTACCGGGACAGACGTACTGGAGTCTGGCTGGCAAGTCGCTGGTCTGGCTAGTCGACACCGATACAGTCATTGACTACCCGCGACCGACCATGCCCAATGAGGTCAGAACGTCGTGTATAAAGATTATGTGCGGGTATTCCACCCTTCGCGGCCAGGGAACTTGTCAAACGATAGCTTAGACGGATGCTTGTCATTGCTTTTGATCGCTCTACCTTCGAAACTGTTCGAGATCAGGCCGATCGTCGGTTTCCGGTACGACCTCCCTGAGTCAATGGCCATTTTACGTTAAATTCTGTTTTATGGCGCAAATTATGTTCACATCTCTGAATCGTAGTCGACGAAGACATCCGCGAGTGGATGCAGGAAAACTGAACCAAAACAAAAGGATGCCTGCAATGCTACCTACACATCCTGGCGAGAGTCGCTTGCGGAACGATTCCGCCTATTTCTGCATATTTTTTTTATAGCGCGATCTGTCTGTCATCTTTCTGTCACATTCACCTTGCTTAGCACCTTGCTTAAACCGTTTAGTACGTGTGTTGTGGGGTCCAGTGACACACTGTCAGATGGGGATCCCTTGCCCCAAGGGAAATAGAAAATTTGGGAGTCGAACGCCCAGATAAAACACGCAGTTGCTTCCGACTTACGAAACAAATGATTTCTGATTTACCAGGTGACAGCGTAAGCGATTTCGCTTTAACCAAATTTCTTTGGTCCTTGTTCGGCACGCGAGTGACGTGGCACGTCATCACGGCGCGGTTATATTAACTTAACAAAAAAAATTATTAGATTGTGACCAATCTAATGTACTTCTCGCGAGCATCATTTTCTTTCGTATTCTTTAAAGAGCTTTTTCGTTCCTTTCGGCTTGTATTAGAAACCCGCCGTCTAATTGAGACTCGTTTAATATTATACTAATAGTGACTGGCGTCGAGATCGTTATTGGAAAATGCCTTCCCAAAGTTCATAAAATATTGCCTGATTTTAGGAACTGAGAGGAAAAAAATTTCCAATAATGGTCGATGACGCTAGTTGCCATTTGTCTTGTTATACCTCAACATATGCATCTATCTAGCACCGTTATGGAGATATGGCCGTTTGGAGTTCTTTTAGGAAAGCTTTTCCAGGAACAGAGGTCGGTCGCCGGTCGGTCCTCAATATTACACTGATCACATATCCTCCTCTTCGCTACGTTAGGAACGTAGCGCGCGAGCAGTAAAAAACAAAAACCGCGCTACATTTTATATTTCTTAGCACAACAGTTGTGGCACAACTTGTTTATGCATATACGCGAAGATGCTAGACTGTTCGACGTGTGATCGCCGTGGGGTGGATATCATATGTATGCGGCAGGTGAACGTTGGAGGTCTGTCGACAGGTGCTGCTCGGCCTTTGACCGGTGAATTAAAGACGTTCGTCGACTCTGCAGCCAACGGTTTGTTATGTCACGTCATATAGATGTGATAAAACTTACGAAAAAACAACCTTAAAGCGTCAAAACGCGCTTTTGGAAACGTAAAAACTGATAAACGTCGGATAAGAAATGTGGTCATCTTTTAACTTGACTAAATCCAACGCTTCAAGTATCACGATAGGCCCTACACTTGCGGCTGATGTTCTTCACTATTTTTGTCGTCATACGTAAGTAAGTAGGCCTACATTTAATTTCTAAGTCTGCTATTTTTTATCATTAACACTTTAATAATAGCATAAACAATTTAAATCACCGTCATTTTCACAGTGAGCGTGCAACATTAGAACAATAAATGAAACGTTCAAAATGAGTTTTTATTAAAATGTATAGAACATTATTTTATAAACGTTTATCCCAACACGTACCGTATGGTTCCCGGGCTAAAAACTGCATCAAAAACAATTTTAAAAAAAAAATTTTAAACCTGAAAACCTTAAAAGTCCAAATTTTAAGTTTTAGATTTTATTTGTTGCACAGTTTATGATGCAAATTTAATGTACTTTTATAATTGTGATTTCCAAGTTTTGACGACAGGTTTTCACTCAGCAAAATACAATGTGACATGGAAAATGGCGCATAGAATGTTTTTCCTGGTTTTTTCTACATTAAAAACTAAAAAAATTTAAAAAAAAACCTAAAAACCTAAAAAACTTTTTTGAGAAATCTATTTTTACGCGTGACAGCTGAATGCTTCGCGCGTCTTAGCCATCATCTAGGCGTCCGTCCGTCCGTCTGTCTGTCCGTCTGTTACACTCGTGATCTGTATCAAAACGGTGCAAGCTAGGATTACGAAATCTTCACTGTGGGCTGCGCCAAGGTCTCTAGTTTATCGTGACAAAATTTCGTGCCATTGGGTGCAGGGGTTCCTTTCGAACGAAAGCGTCAAAGAGGGGTACCTCCCTAAAAAGACGTCATTTTGCCGCTATTGGCTCGTAAAAACGGTTGCATATAGGTACAGACATGCGGCTTATCATAACAAGCACTGGTGACAGGCTTTTTAGATTTATTAACATCGATGACCTTGAACGACCTTGAACCTTTCTAAAAAGGGCTTTTAGTGAATTTTTCGCAATTTTTGGATGCAGCGCACATTTCAACACTGAATTGCGACGAAATGACTGGAGATAGACCAAGACAACCTGCGTATGAAATTTTCAGCATGAAGCATAAATTTTAGCAGTTCAAGTCCCTACCTTCTAGGTTCAGAGACCGGCGCAGATGGGCGTCAAAGACAGCTGCCTTCCTCCCCCTAAAAGTGGTTATTTTACCGCAATTATATCTCGTGTAGCGTGAAAAAGGTTGCAGATAGGCACAGACATGCTGCATATCATAAGAAGCACTCATGACGAGCTTTTTAGGTTTGTCAACATTGATGACCTTAAACGACCTTAAACACACCCCTTCTCCAAACAGGTGGTTTTGGTTAATTTTTTCGCAATTTTTGGCTGCAGCGCACATTTCAACAGTAAATTGCGACGAAATGGCTGGAGATAGATCAAGACAACCTGCACATAAAATTTTTAGCATTAAACGTAGATTTTAGCAGTTTAAGTCCCGACTCTCTAGATTCAAGGAGGCCGTCTTAGGCGGGCGTCGAAGACGGCTACCCCCTAAAAGTGGTTATTTTACCGCTATTGGCTCGTGTAGTGTGAAAACGATTGCAGATAGGCAGAAACATGCTGCTTATCATAACAAGCAATAGTGACAAGCTTTTTATTGGTGTGAACATCGATGACCTTAAATGACCTTGAACTTCTAAAATAGGGGTTTTAGTGTTTTTGCAGTTTCTGGCTGCGGCGTACATTTCAAGAGTGAATTGCGTCGAAATGGATAGAGATAGATCAAGATAACCTGCGAATAGAAACTGCTAAGGCTGTCGCGCGTCCCATGAGCTTTGTTCAAATTACTTGTTTAGTTTTGTATGATATGGTTCTCTTGATGTGTTTTTTTTCGACGACATAATGGCGGCGCTTGTGTGTTACATAGCGTCGTCAGCTTGACCACTGTGAAGTCGGTTTGTTTGTTTATGTTTGTTTGTCTGCTTATCTGTCACCTGGATAACTCAGAAGTTACGTAGGTTTTGCTGAAATTCTGTGAAGGTATTGGGCATAGTGCAAGGAGGAACTTGTGCAATAGTGGCGATTTTTGTGAATTCTGGGTCACTCTCCATGATCGTCTACACTGCAAAAGCAAAATAGAGCGTAAACTGACACTTTCCTTTAGCATATCTCAGCAACAAGTTATAAACGGGTTTTGATGAAATTTTCCAGAAAAATGGAGGTGGAGAGTGGTGCAAGAATCAAACACTCAGCTCTCGGTGGCGATCCGAACAGGATCCGAACCGTTACTGTTTTTTTATATTTTAGCTGAAGGTGATATAGGCCCAGTTAAAGGCTGGGCTAAAAGTTAACAGTAATGACTATTAATTAGCTAATTAACTATAACATTGGACATTGTTTCAGGTTTGATCGTGGTCGCGTTCGGGTCAATGGACGTCGGGCAAGACCGCTTCTTCGACGCTTTCTTCACGGCCTTCTCAAATCTCAGCGAATATCACGTTGTCTGGAGGTAAACATCGGCCTCTGATATCACAGACTGTATGGGAAAGCTTTGAAACGCGTGTATATGATAACTGTGTTCAGCTTGTAATGCGCAAAAACTTTTTGTGCTTCCAGTTGCCTTCCGTTCTTGAACATAAACCACCGTTTCTAAAAAAAATTATCGTACCAGCAAAAATTGGTGAACTCTTTTGTCTGCTTTCAAAGTTTTACTGCAACAAAACTGTCTGCATCAAGTCTGTTATGCTGCAGTATTTTTACTTTGGTTTTCGTAAGCACTGTTTTTATTAGCTGTTGTGAAATATTACGCGGAATGTCATGAAATAAGAACAAAAGTATGCTTAGAAGTATTCCCCCGTTTCTACTTTTACGCCAGACTGCAACTGAAAACGTAGGATTTTCTTGGCTTGCCGTAAGACTTCGTCGCGGGAAATAACTTCAAGAAGCAATGCAGTAGACACTGCTGATGTTCGGATGATGACGATGATAATGATGATAATGATAACATATATAGCGGGTGTAGAGACTAGAAACCGTAATGTACAGTATAATGATTCCTAATGTTCAATGTGTGCTGTGTCAAACAAAACATTCACACGACAAGTTTGCACTTTGCACAAATTGCAAACTTGGAAAAAAGCATCAATCATGAAATGTTATTCTGTCGCCATAAGTCTTAGTACTTAGAATTTAAACAGCAAATCACAACAAATTTGTTCAAACTGTTGAAGATATTGTTAAGTTTTTTCGAAAGCCGCAAAACCAAATTGGGCAGAATCAATTGATCTCCGTTTTTAGCTTTCAGCCCGACACCAGATTAGATTGCGAGACCACGGACACCGGGCTAGTGCATCGCGCGGTGTGCATGTTGTTGTAGGTACGTCGGTATAATTCCGACATGGCAGAACGAGCAGCAGCGCGAATGGCCGAAGCACGTTTTGGTCAGACAGGATTATTTGCCGCTGAATGACGTCCTCGGTCACGCCAACACGAGACTTCTTATCAGTCACTGCGGCGCCAACACCCAATTCGAGGTCGCAATTCGTCATCCTTATATTGTCATTATATACCGGCTATATTAAGACAGTTTTGCTAAGTTGACTTTATTTTTTCACTTGCGGAACAAATTAGGCTTACCACAATGTGAGAGCATTCTTACCTGAATGCTGTTTTGGGGAACGTGCAATCGGTGCGTTTTTAAATTTTCGTGTTAAGCTGCGTTCATATTTCGCACGGTATCGCGCGTAGTCTAAACAGGGTTTTAAGGGTTAGTGCAGGACGGACAGATGATGATGATGATGATGATGAAGGACGAATTAACTTTAGCATGGCGTTAAGTCCTAAGACTACAAGGACACGTAACAATAAGTCTTAACAATAAGTCTAAACAGTGAAGTCACGTAATAGTAGACTATTGTCACTATGGACAAGACCATGCGTCTATCTAGCACCGTTATAGAGGTAAGGCGCTTCAAAGATAATGGGGTCACGAGTTTGACCTTCTGGGGTCACGTGACGTGATAACGGCAGTTGCACGGTTGATGCTGTCGGCGAGATGATGCTGTCGGTACCGCTATTTGCGATGTGAAAAGAAAGAAACTAAAAAGCAGTTAAAAGAATACAGGAGAAAATAATGCGCGCGAGGAGTACATTAGATTGGTCACAATCTAAAATATTTTTGTGCACATTAGTTTTTAGACGTCCGGGAAAATTCTCCGTAGTTTTAACGGACTGATATAAGGCCAGTAGTTACACGTACATGTATATTAAAGATTTTGCACAAATCTTGCAAACAGTTGTGGCACAATGTAATACCGATTGAAGAGATTGAACAGATCGTGGAGAAAGTAAAATGTGTGTGGCAAAATGTTTTATTTTACATTTTGAAGTATAATCTCACAGTTTTCTGCAAGGCTTGCGCGAAATGCAATATTTAAATTATAAGTTTTTTTTAAACTTCACTATGTTGTGTGTATGTTGCTGCAGAGTTTTTGGCAAAATATGCGATGCAGACAATGATGATGATAATGATGAGGATGATTAGCATGAAGCAGCTGAATGTTTGTCTGTAGGCCTACGAGGCAGAAGCTGTGTTGAGGAAAGATTGTTGTGTACAGGCGCTGTATCACGGAGTACCGGAGCTGTGTTTGTCAATCTGGGCTGATCAGATGTACAACTCAGCTCGTATGCACTACCGCGGCTACGGCATCAACCTCGGCCGCATGCGTGACGTCACCGCACAGAAACTCGTCTCAGGTTAGGCTAATTATACTCGACTTTATTTGTCGGATTATTGCTTCTGATAACCCTTTTCTTCTTATTATTGGCGAACTTTTGCCAGAGCGTTGCCGTGCTGTTGACTTGGCGATAACCCTTTCAGTCCCTTTGCCCCTAATTATCACGCAGGGTGTTGAATTTTTACAGCACTTTCTTTTGTGAGCAAGTGTTTTACTATGTTAGTCGCCACTTTTGGCGGCTTCTGTGGGCAGACGGTTGGCGTTGTCCACCCAGCACGACAAAGAAACAAAAAAGGGATCAGGTCGCTGTCTATATGACGACACATCTACATAGGCGCCTCTACCATGACCCCCTGAAGACGGCCGCCGGCTTGACAATTGAGCGCGGCGCATGGCGAGGGTTGCGGTACGACATCACCGGCATCAACCGACGTCGTGGTCATTCAAGTGAGCGCGCACTCCAGATATCACGGGTAGTGGAACAGTTTGCATAGTGCCTTTGTTCTCTGGGTTGGGACGCAATGCATAGCGGCGGCAAAGGTGGTGGCGGGCAAAAAGAAAAGCAAATGTATAACAATGAAACAGCTAAAACAACATCACAAAAATACAATTTACTTATTTACACATTTATTATTTACAGCATTTTTTCCGAAAATCAGTCTGTCCAGTAAGCGTAAAAGTATTTTAAACTAATTTAGATACAGAAAGTTCTGCGCAACCCCCTCCGTTGTCCACTGTGCATTCCGTCCTTTTAGACATCAAAAGCACTATGCATAGCGTCCACTAATCGTATCACGAGCGTCGTTGGACAAGCGCCAATCCGATTCGATCCAAGTCGCCAGTTTGATTGATTGATTGATTGACTATGATTTTCAAAGCGTACTTACATATTTCGTAATGTGTATCGTGTATCAAGTGTATTGTGTGCATGGTTACGTGCGTCAGTGCGATCCAGCTGTATTCTACTGCTATTGAAATACAGTATAATAAAACTTACTTACTTACTTACTGACCAGGTGCGCGTGACGTCATCAGCAATCGCTCGTACGCTGACAACGTGCGCGCGGCGTCGGCCGTCTTCCGGTCTCGTCCACAGAACCCCCGCCAGATTGCGGCCTGGTGGATAGATCACGTGATGCAACATGGCGTCAGTCACGTGCACTCGTACGCGCTGGATATGGCCTGGTACGAGTACCTCATGTTGGACGTACTTGCAACGTGTGTGCTGATTCCGCTTGTACTTGTGACGTCAGCAGTTACTGCGTGCTTCTGCTGCTGCCTGCACCGCAAGTCTGCTGTGACCACGAAACACGACAAGCAACAGTGAAGACCGAAACGAAGAACAGTATTTTTCGTTTTCGTTCTCGCGTACATTACGTTGAATTTTTTGCCCAAATTTAACGAAGAACTCGAGTCTGGCTTTATTTCGCAGCCTGATCACACGGCATAATGTTGGCAGAAAAGATGAAGATCAGATGAGGTGAGATGGGAATTAAGGGTAAAACCTTTGAGGGAGAGGGAATGGGCATGAAAGCTGTGGGGAATGGTTTGGGATGGTAACCGTTATGTAATCACAGTAAATAATTCTGTCCCTATCCAGTTCCATAGTGCAGAGCTAGCGTACAGTGAATACAGATTAGTTGTTATGAGTAGTTTTTTAAAAGTTTTTCTTAGTGCTGAAGAGCGAAGTCACAGGACTTTATCATTAGCATACATATAGCGCTGATAAAGGCGATTGAATTAAACTTAATGATTTGCTATACTGTTAATGTATTTATCATTAGCCGACCGTACTTAGGTAACGGTCGAGCTATTGGTACGTCTGTCGTCCGTCCGTCCGTCTGTCCGTCGTCTGTAACCGATGTATTGTGGGTAAGCGTTAGGTGGTAGGGGAAAACTTTGTACATGAATAATTAGCCACGTGCCTTTAACTCAGGCGTGCAAAATTTTAGCGATCTAGTGCAAGAAAAACATTTTCAAATTGGGGGTTAAATAAAGGGGGTAGAAAATTTAATGATAATTTTTATTTCACCAAACAAACATTGGTAGACAAAAAAACAAACAAAAAACAACCAAAAAGAACAACAATATAGAGTTAAACTCGCAAAATTGTCATGTTGAGCAAACAGCTAAAGAAACAGACAGGGAAAAAAACCTGAAAGATCTCAAATCGCGTTAGTTCTGGCTGTGAATTTGTTTACTCGTATCGGAATGAGAACACTAGGTTATTTGAACGAAAAATAACTTTGACAAGCCTTTATGATTTCCATATTATTAGTATTAAAAAGCTTCATAAAGAAGCGGTTAATGACAAAATCAAGTGATGCGATCTGAGATTTATTCAGTGGGCATACTTCTAAACCGTACAATAATACGGGAATGCATTTGGACTTAA
>Ga0209367_1004996_pt1 | contig 18385 bp, 6 predicted proteins | sample WorMetLIZISLAND2_FD_187412 | JGI IMG/M metagenome (GOLD analysis project Ga0209367, IMG submission 187412) | Marine gutless worms symbiont microbial communities from Max Planck institute for Marine Microbiology, Germany - Olavius geniculatus... ... | reverse complement strand
CACATTTCTCAATAGCGTGGTTTGTCTGTCTGTCTGTCACGGATGTATTATGGCTAAACAGTGCGAAATAGGGTTTATGTTGCCATTGATCACTAATAGGAAGTCTCTTTCTACTGAAGTCGCATATTGGCTTTCAAATGACATGTAAATCATTGACGTTGAATGACCTTAAAAGGTCATAACGCACTATGTTATGCCAATCGTGCGGTATTGTGGCTAAACCGTAAGTTGTAAAAAGTCGGCGATGGATAGGGCGCTGGCGACTTCCTATAGGTTGTTAATAGTAACCATGTCTTTATCTGCAGCGCTTTGGCCGCAGTTTTCAGTGGAAATTAGTTTCAACCTACAAGTGGCCATATCTCGGAAACGGTGAGAGATATGGCTAAGGTTGCTATTAATCAGGGTTGTTAATATTGCAGTATTGCAATTATTGTAATAATTACTGCAATACTCTTTTAAGTATTGCAACAGATATTGCAATACAGGCTGCATGTCCAGTATTGCATGCGGTATTGCACTACTTTTAGAATTGAAATATTGCAATACTTAAAAGAAATACTTTTTTGATATAGAGTACACTATTAATAGTCAGGACGATGTTAAATTATGAAAATAAGTTTTCATTTGTTTTGTTCGATCGCGTGAAAAAGACTGAGCAAGAAAAACATGTCAACACAACTTGTTTCTTATTTAAATTCTGGGTTGACCACATTATCATAAAGTCTGTCGTCAACCCGAAATTTAAAAAAAAGTTGTGTACAGCGTCAAAAATCAAAAAATTTTGCGGGAGCAGATAGTGGAGTATTGCAAAAACTATTGCAATCATTATTGCAATAGTTTTTGCAAAAACTATTGCAATCATTATTGCAATAGTTTTTCTACCAAGTATTGCAACTGCTATTGCAATGCTTTTGCCAGTATTGCTAACAACCCTGCTATTAATCACTTATAAAAAATAACATATGCTTTTTCAAATGAGATAAAAATTATCGACTTGGAAGAACCTTCAAGGTCACTGACAACCAGAACGATCGGCTATCTTAGCGACAGCTGGGCTTCTTGTAATATGCTGGCATGCAAACTGCGACAAACTCTGATGTTGTCTAGGTGTGTGAATTTCTTATTTGTAAAAATTTTTATTTTAACAATAATGGAAAAGTGTATGTGCGTCAGGCTGTATTAGTAATTGTCACGTTAATTTTTAATTCATAAACAGGACGTAATATAATATCTTATAGACAATGTACGGGGACACCCATCTAACGAAATGTGTTACAATGTATCATTAGATTGCACAAATGTACTTGGCAAATGGCATCTGAATCCGTTAAACGGTTTTAAACAAAGGCAAAAATGTGACGGACAGACAGACAGACAAACCACGCTATTGAGAAATGTGTAAAAAAATAGCCAAAATCGGCTGCGCTGCAATACTAACACGTTGCTGCAGTGTACAATGTGCCAAAACTGGCCAGCTGTTGCCGTTTTTATGCATAAACACATTTTTGCATCGAACTGACTGCAGTGTTTGACTCTGCAAGCAGTTCCCAGAACTCTGATCAACTCAACGCTTGCAGCTTCGTGGAAGTGACCGAAGGCTGAAGGACTGACTGTGTCAAAATGAAACATAAATACAGTCACGAGACACGTCGTGGCCACGCAGTAGGCTAATACTGGTTTCATCTAGGGACTGTCTGCTATCTATAGCGACCACGCCCAGACTTCCCACTCGGCCTCATCTACGCAGAAGGGCCGATTGGCCTATACAGTTAGGGTCAAAATGACTACTGGACAGCTGTCTCTCTCACGAAAAAAACTGACCGATTGGCAGTTTTTACTTAGTCAGCTATACAGATTCGTCTGCTGCTGGCATCCGTATCATAAGCCAATCATTAGTGATTGCAATCCCGGGATTGAGAATTCAATCCCGGCATCCGGGATTGAGAAATTTGTAATCCAGTGATCCCGGGATCCCGTATCGGGATTAGGCTTACAGAATGGTCGCTGTTTTGGTATCCATAGTAGATTTATTTCATGCAAGACGATGTAGTAGGCCGACCGTACGGAAGGTATCGCTATTGTAGCGAGTGACTGTGACTGTAAAAACACAAATTACAGTGCACAGAAAAAGTATAGGCTCTAACGCGCATCAAATATTTTATTTATTAGAAAGTTAGAATTGTTATCTGTGTCATTTGACATTAAAAAATACAATTTTAACAAATTTTTGTAATTTTGAAATCCCGGGATTCGGGGTCCCGGAATTGCAAAATACCCATGACAGTGCAGCACGGTAGTGCTGACACTGTTGTAAGGGCGATAAACGTTAAGTATAGGAAATGGCGTTTGGGGGGAGTCCTGTAACTCCGAAACCCCTTAACCGATTTCCATAAAACTTGGCATCAGTGATCACATCGCCATTCACTGCAATATACGTGGCGTCAGTACGGACTGGTATACTACATTGTTTCGGCTTGCGACTTCTGTTTTTGTATTTTTATTTCCAGTATTTAGAATGGCTAGTCTTGTAAGGGGCAGTCTAGAATTCAACACGCGATAATATAACCCCAAAACTATTTTTGCTGTTTTCGAGTTTTGACTGATATTGCCCTTACATAGCTTTGTAAACTGTTGAAGTTTTTTGCTCTGATCATATTTATATGATGTCGACGCAGCCGATGACGCGCAATGTGTCGGATTTAAAAACAAGAAGCACAGCTGTCGCTAGAAAAGCCGATCGTACTGGTTGTCAGTGACCTTCAAAATCATTTAAGGTCGATGATTTTTATTTTATCTGAAAAGGCGTATGTCATTTTATGTTAGTGATTAACAGTAACTTTGGCTCTTTCACCATTTCCGGTGGCCAGTTTTTCCACCTTCGTCCATTCAACCCAGAATTTGAAAATGTTTTCCTTGCACTAGATGGCTGAAATTTTGCCCGCTTGAGTTTCGCACGCATGGCTAATTATTCGTGTAAAAAGTTTTCCCCTATGACCTACCCGTTAGCCTGGGTACATCGGTTACGAACAGACGGACGAACAGACAGGCAGACGGACGACAACTCGTACCGTAAGCTTGACCGTAACGTATAAGTACAGTCGGCTAAAAACAAATCGCAAATGCGGAAAAAACAGTTAGGTAACTATAAATAAAAAAGTGTTAGGTAAAATGGGTATTCGGGTCTTCAAAAGTTAATAAGAACGCAATGTTATATTCATCCGTCAAGTTGGGCGGTAACGAGTTCCACACAGTTGAGGCAGCACGACAGAAGGCTCAGCGACGTGGAGTAAATGATGTTGGCTGGAGAGCAGGTGTCTGTCATGAAATGGTCCGGAACTGGAGCAAGTCCTCGAGATACGTGGGTTGATGTGTCGTTAACGTTTTTAAGGTCACGAGTCGCGACCTTGTATTTTATTCTCGCTCTGACAGAAAGCCATGGAAGTCAGTTGCGAGCTACTGCATGGCGCTAAACCGTGTGTCGGATAGTAGGCTATAATGGCACGTGTGAGTGAGTTCTGGACACGTTGCAGTTTATTCTTACAGATTGGTCTAAACACGCCGTAAAGCAGAGAATAATAATATGCGATAGTTCAGTCTAGTGCATGTGGCTGGTGCATGTAGCTTGCTTGAAAACAATGTTTTTCGAATCATCAAATGTGACAAACTTCCGGATGCGCCGCCTCGGTGCTCGGATGTGATGGAAGGCAGTCTTGTAGACATTGTGGACGTCGCGGTCGAAAAGATATCGTGCTGTTCAAAGTGATGCGCAGGCATATTAGTGTCGCCAAGTGAAACGAAGCTGAGATGCCCCGTTGCCCGGATCTAGCTCAGCGTCTTTATTCGTCACAATAGCAGAAGTGGCAGTGCAAACGAAAAGAAAGACAACAGATAGAAATCTCTGCATTGTGACGTCAGCCTACTCAGATGGGCAAAGAGCAGCTCTTATATAGCAAAGACTGTCTGTAAAATTAATGTTTTTTAAACGCAAATGCAAAAATACACTTTTAAAAGCCAGCTAAACCCTAAAATACAACGTGCAAAATACACAAATGCTTTCTTGCATTTCAAATACAAATTTTGCATATTTAAAACCGTTGCTAGTGGCAAACAAACACACAGTTACACATTTGGCTAAGCTGAGTATCGCTAGAATTAATCTACTCGGTACACAGCTGAAATATTCGTGTACGTATTTTATCAGTCAGTGCCATCGTCGAATGACAGACCGATCAACGTTTTACGCATTCGGCGCGACAATAGCGCATTAAAGGTTTCGTTCGAGCTTTTATGATGGCGACTAGAAATCTTAAGCGAGCAGTCGCATTTTTTTCCTATATACAATAGCTTCTGATCTACGATTATTAGTTCATTACGCCTACCGGCAAAAGTCCATAGGGCGTTCTTTGACTGTGGCTGATGAGAAAGGTTTGGTCTTTATACTCACTATCTGCTGGCTTCAAAAGGCTTTGCCGGCTGGCAACGTAGTCAGAAGTGAGAAGTGGCATCACGAAGTAAAGGGGGAGGGGGCGAGCAACTGACGGGAATTTTTTTGTCGAAAAACTTGTTTCCAAAAAATGCAAAATTTGTGGCCGAAAGTCCCCGTTTTAAAAACACTGCTTCCACCAAACGCTTTTTTCGCTTTTTTGGGTTCGCACAGTCTCAAAGACGGGACGATATTATTTGCCTCTGGGGACTTATGCATTATCGGAACAGAAGAACAAGAAGAATGACGAGATCTTCGCCCAAAGCCCGCAACGAGCTTACAGTGCCTCTATCCCTTATGCCGTAGTCTATTTGAAGGGGCCGCCTCTGCGAAAAAGTAAAGAGAAATACGGTGTGCTTTACAGTGCTCTGGATAAGTAGCGTTCAGGTGGGTCCAGCGTGACTGAATGTCCGATAGTTCTGTTAGCACAGACTTACACGCGCATTAGCCAAACACTTACAGTATTGCAAGAATGATGTGTGTGACCAAGCGTCAATCAGTGCCCGAAGTCGGAGTCTAATTGCAGTATACGACGTCTCGCAACTCACAAAACAGTTCGCCAAAAATTGAGACGTCGTATAGGCTACACCGCAATCTGATTACTGCAGCCTTTTAGCCTCAGGGAGTTGCATAGGCCTATCCGTGTAGACTAGTGGAGTGTTTACACGATCCAGCAAACGTCCAGCAATTCACACGTATTTTAAATACATTTGCTGGAAGTTTGCTGGACGTTTGCTGGATCGTGTAAACACCCTATAAGTTAACGTCTAAGTCGAGAAATACGCGAATTTATCTTTCGTTTTTACAGTGTCAGTTGTAACCTATTAAAACTAATATCAGCCGTTCATCGGACCTTCAATCTTAAACCCATAGTTTGTGTTTTTCAATAAATTTCTGTTTTGTACAGTATGACAGACGATGGCTAAACGTTATTTGTTTTAGCACGATAGCAAGTGGAAATTTTTTCATTTTATATGTTTTTTCCGTATCATATAGTGCACGTCGGTAAAAATTAAGGTGGCACTTTTAATAATTATTACTATTTTTGATTTATGTTCAATTTTTCTTGACCTATTTTCAGCTAAGGTAAACTTGTCTCGGATTGCTGCAAAATAAGTCGGAAGAATATGGCACGAATTGACAGCGATAACGGCGTCTTGCTGTTAGGTTGCAATTGCATGTGAAATAAACCATTTTCAAAACATTTTAGCATCTTCAATCACATCTAAAATCAAGATATGTGATTTTAGATAAAATTCAGTCACATTAAAATAAAACATTTTCGGCAATTTTTGCAGTTATGACCAAAGCCGAATCAGGCTCATGTACGAAAAGTGCTTTCCACACTGTTTTATATTACCGGTTATGTAGGCCTAACATCGTTCTGACAGCTTTACAGACAGTTGTAAAAACGGATTCAGTGTTGTATTTCTCCTGAAAAAGTAAATTTTAAACAAACCTCGTTGGCGAAGTCGAAGAGAAAACACGTTTGTGACGTGAGGCTGCAACGCTCGGCGACCGCATCAACTGATCCAACACCGGCGAGCAATCGACTGACTGGAGAAATACGCCTATCATCTCGCCGCATGCAGTTTCCGCAGTCTGGCAGATGCGTATTGTGCCTGCAAGGGTTGAGCAGTCTGAACAATTATGCTCTTACATTTTTACTTAGTGTTTAAACAATACCGAGATAAACCGCGCCATTTAATCTTAGTTCGCACTATGAAATAATAAAAAATAAACACCTGACTCACTGAACAAATTAAAATAACTTTTTGTCACAAAATATAGCAACAGTATTTCCTTTCCAAAAATACAACATCAGCTAGCATAACGCAAAAACTTATTTTGCTAACATCGTGGCAGAGAATACAAAAAACAATTGTTTCGCCCCCTGAATTTTTGCCTGTGAATTTTTTTAGTTGCGAAAATTTCGTCAAAGGTACTGATTTTGAGCTAAAAAGCTCCATTTTTTTAAAATAACAAAAAAATTAAATATTAAATACCCATATCTCCTCTGTCAAAAATTTGCAGGTGTCTGTCTAAAAATTGCAATTCCTGCCTTTCAATTTTTTAACCCACGACACCGCTGGATTTGATAATTTTCACGTCGTCACTCGCACTATACTTAGCTAAAGAAAGTTTGCGTTATCTTCTGCACAGTATAGCGATGCTAAAAACGGTCAAACCAAGGGACCACAGTCACCATGCTCAACGAATGATCACTGATACCAAGACAACCTCGCATCTAGTGTTTCTGTAGACTCTGCTTATTGCTGGTTGAAAATTTCAGCTCGGACAATCTGTCGTGTTAATAAAACCGCTTTAAATTGTGCGATTATACACGACGTTATCCAAAGATTAAACTACAGACAAATTCGTGTTGTCCGTATTCAAAACACCGTGTATGATTTAATCCGTTAACACTGTACTTCTGCTTATTAGCAAACTGCAACTATAGTAGACTACAAAGACACTCCGATCATTATTTTTTGTCGTTATGCGAAGCTTAAGTGCGCATCAAATCTTTCACTGGCGGATCCAAGGAGGCAAACCGGCCATACCCTTTTCCTTTCCAGTCACATGCAGTGGCCAATACGACCACATTCCTTCTTGTTGCAACAAGTGAACATTATAAAATATTTTAGAACACGAAATATTCAAGCGAAAATTCTCACTTAATTGCCAAAACGTTTTCGGCTTTAGGGGGTTTTCTCTCTGGCCCGCCTGACCAGGGGCTCTACCCCTGACCGATGTCTACCATTCCCCTTTTCGGCCTTCGGATCCGCCAGAGAAGCTTTTTGGAGTGGCCAGCTACGTGTTCATAATCTCCAGATGTAACGGATGAAAATTTGTTAGCAGTTATTTCTCACGAAACTCGAGACGACGGACGGACACAATCTTTATGTGTCGGTACATTACAGAATATAACGGATATCTGCGTGCAATATGACAGCGACAGTCTGCAAAAGTGAGTAGAAACATGTCATGCCTAATGCAGAACATTCGCTTTAGCGAACGCACGTGCTCGCTATGTGTGCGGAAAATAGCTGAGAACCGGCTGGTTGCCTATATGTTATTGATGTAGGCTATTATCATAAGTTGGCGAACACAGGATTTCGCATTGTGGGTTCAAACTTCTACAGTTTTGGTCCCCCGACCTTCGAACGCGTTTTGGCCTATTTTCGGTTTTGTTTATGGCATTAAATGCATAAGAAGCTCCACGTCGTTTTCCGTCTGCTGATGTAAACAAGTTAAGTTCTGTTTTATGCAATAGATGTGTAATTTCGCCACGATAGTTGGGATAGCAAACGAGATGAACGCTGTTTAATTTACAGTTTGCATGTTACAAAAACACTCAAATTTAGAAAAAAAATTAAAATGTTTCCAAATTAATGAGCAGATTTATTTTAACCTGTGAATAGGCCTAAGAAATAACAAATTTTAAATTTGTTCAGTATAAGTGTTTGGTGCTTCGCTGTTTATATGAGATTGACGTAGTTGAAAGTCACTTTTTATGCCCACCCGATATACCGGTAATTAGGCTATTTTCGGTCAGGTTGACAGGCGTATTTTCCTTGTCTGTGCTTGTCTAATGAGATGTGCTGTTGGCCCTGCGCTGGACTGACAGCAATTAATATGAAACGAATAAGCTCAAATCAAGTGTTGAAGAATTAAAGATGACAGGAAAACTATGTTAATTAGATCAATTGTCCGCCATTTTGTCAAAGTTTGGTATTTCTGATCCTGTTTCCGATCTTAGCAGTGCAGACATTATTATGTATGCAAGCTTGTAACCATGCACAAAGCGTTTTGATCGAGAAAATAGTTTGAACTCAAAACATCTGAAAATAGTTGCAAGGAAGACACAAAATACTCAGTGCCGGCGTTAAAGAGTTGGAGGCCCCCAAATACAAGTGTGATTCCCTTATAATAGGGGGTCTCTGGGCGAAGCCCCCAGCGGGGTCCAGGGGCAGAGCCCCTAGTCAGAGGGTTCGCCCCCCCCTGAAGCTGAAACACTTGGCTTTTGGACGTTCACTAAAAGTCGCAAATTTGTCCACTTTCTAAAAAAATTGAAACGCTAAAAGTCATATACAATTTGTGTTGTTTTTTCAAAAAATGACGTCTATAGGCCGTTATACGTCACAGATTAATGTACAGTAATGAAAAGTAATAGACTTGTTTACTTTGGGTAAACTTTTCACATGTTTATTCATTTTATATTATTTATATATTTTGTAAAAAAAAAACTAGAACAAATTTTTCACACCTAGCATGAGGCCCCTGAGCATACGTGAGACCCCCCGGCTGGGGGTACGGGGGGCCCTTTTGGGCAAGCTGATTAGCCTCTTCTGAATCGCCCCTGACTACAGTCTTTGCCGTTGGTGAAAGCCACTGGCTGCGTATCTCTGCGGGAAGCGCATTGTCTTATTTGCGACGTTGCGAACGTGCTCGCCGCAGAATAAATGCATTTTTTATCCTCGGAAGATGCGTTGCTAATATCAAGGCACATGTGTCCGTAGGTTGCTATGGGGAGTAGAGCCCTGGGCCTTTATATGCTATTGTTCACATCGAACCACGTGATGCTGTCTTCACGCCCGATGGGGGACATCCGTCTCTGAATCTCGACGACGAAAAATACATGCAGTTTTCGAAGTTCGCGTTTATTATGCGGCTGTCCTACAGGTGCAATAAATACGTGTCTTGCCTGTCTGTCTGTTTATAACTAATGCAAACCACGAACTGTGCTACTATTTACAGCGCAATGAATAAATTTTGTTATTATGCGTATAAAAAAACTATTAATTAAAGGCACCATATAACTTTTTAAAGTACGTCTTCGTGGCAAACACATATATTTTACAATATTAGTGATGTTACCGTGTTTTTTCAGCATTATTAGTAGAATCTATACGGGCTATTGCCCTACTCTGCATTTTACTCGGTGGTAGCAGGCCATAGTTCATACGAGTAATTGCCCAAACGGGCACTTGCCCGTGCGGGCGGAAGTCGGTACGGGCGAATGTCCGTTCCTCGTGTTGTCTAGCAGCTCGCTGAAGGGTAATAAGCGATAGACTAGGCCTCCATTATTCCAATTCTGTGACTGTGATTTCTATTGGTGTCTAAGCTTAGGCCTACATATTAGCCTATTTGTTTGGCGTTTATGACCGGGAATTCCGATGGTACCACAGGCCTTATACAATGACGGTGATTGGCGCAGACATGTTTTCTTGTTATTCAATCGCCAAGTGGCGCGTCTGAAGGGGATACAGAGAATACATATTCTTTGCGAGTGATTATGTGACAGTGATTATCCTACAGGTGATTAGAGCTATCAAATTAACGCTCAGTTAACGCGTTAACTTATTAACGCGCGTTAAAAAATAACGTGCGTTAAAAAAATTAACGCATATACGTACATATACGTAAATTTATGTTAATTTACTGAATTCCGTAAAGCAAAAGTTCCAATATTCAGTTAAACTGCGGTTATTTAACAATAGAATGAATTCAAGTAACAAAACTGCAGTTGCCGTTCCGTCACTACTGTAAAGAAATAATTATTTAAATATTTAATGTATAGATCTTTCGTTGATTATACGTTTAAAAATGTGTTTCTAAGTTTTTATATTCTACAGGCGGGGCCCCCAAACGTCGCGGGGCCCGGGGTAACTTACCCCTCTACTCTCCCTCTCGACGGGCCTGTGCGTTAATAACGCGTTAATTAATGCATTAAAACATTAACGCAGTGCGTTAATGCGTTAAAAAAATTAACGCTCGGACAACTCTATTGATCATACCTGTTTGCTGGTTGGCCGCCGTGTTTTTGTGGTGACATTTAATTCAACGACAATAAACAACGGTGAAAAACACAGCAGCAACAAAAAAGATAATAAAAGAAAAAATACATACGTGGTATACACCGCCGCGTCGTTAAATGTTACTAAAGCTTGCATGATGAAGTTGTTTATCCTCTTAACACGTCTGAGAGTAAACCCTATGGACTGCTAGTTTTCAGATTTTCGGACTGATCTGTGATTAACGTCATGATCTCTGAATAATGCTATAATCCACACGCACGCGTCCGCAACATGTTTGCGCATTTGCAATAAAACTATTTTTATTTTGCGAACAGTTAGCTAAATTCGTTAGAAACTTGCCAGCTGACTCTGTTTGTGTATGTAATGCAACAGAAGCCTCCAATCGACATTGAAATACTTACCGTTCACCTGTACAATCTGCCTCAGCGCAGAGAACCCGGTAGCCTCTGTGTCTTTGGACTTCATGGCGTTATAAGTGATTTATTAGGCTATTATTAGACGAATTTGCTCTAACGCAAGCGATTTCGCCTATAGCTACCCATTTCTTCGTAGCGTGGTCTGTCTGTCGTCTGTCACATCCGATACCCTGCTTAAACCGTTCGATAAATTTACATTGTGTTAAACGGGGTCCATGGCCTTAAGAAAACGGGAGTTATAAAGGGGCTAAATCCGCAGCCAAGATGTGTATTTGCCCATCTATGATTCACCAGGGGACATCACTAATCAGCAATTTCGCGTCATACTGAATTAAATAGGTCACTTGTTGTTATTTACTGCGCGAAACCCTGCAATACAATACAGCTTGTCTAAAAGTTTGCAGAAAACTTATATTACCGCTATATTGCAGTAGCTCGCAGGACTGGATACCTATCGAGACGGTCGCCATCGACAGACGATGCCACATAGTTACAAGTGTTGCCCTCCCCCCCTCTAGAGCGAAGTGCTCGCTCGCAAGTAATTTAACCAGTTTCTCTCGTAACTGTAACCTCATCAATCTTCACTCATCCAAATAAGGTCTTCACCATTCTTCTTTTTTATTGCCTTGTCGCCTTATTGAAATGATCTATCATCGTCCAGCGTCGTTATTAAACGTGCTTCATCTTACCTAGTCTTTTTATTGTCCACCGCTGAGCCTAAACGTTTATTTTCACTCGTATTCGTCCTTCGCTAACGGCGTCGTCAGTTAGAAAAGTTGGGGCCGGAAGTCGCAAATATCCAACAGCAAAATTATGCCTGGAACTTAAAAGTAACTAAGACTTTTACTTTGCATTCTCATATTGCACGTGTAAAAATAATCTGAAATTTGCATCGGTCTGCACAGAGAAATCGTAACAGATATAACATTTACGTGTATTTATTCAGACAGGCTACTCAGACTAATGAAGCAATGCATCGAGGCGACAGAGCGAATTAGCCGAGAGGTATAGCACCGTCGTAAATTTTGCTGTGTCAAAAGCAGTCACTTAAGCTCCCAAATCTTATAATGGCCTTTTTTCGCTCGTCTCTGTTCTCTAAACTGGCGTAGTTTTTAAGGCTTGTCCGTTGGCTAATCACTTTAGTACCGTCCACATGCACCAGAGCTGATTGCTGCCATCGATCTGACGAAAACGTTTTTTCGCTGCTACTAAAGCCCAGCAGGGACCAAAATGAATGTTTATGTTGCACTGTTTAAACAATCAATCAATTAATCGTGTATTTGCGCAGAAATAACAATAATTTTACAGTGGCAGAGAGTAGGCCTACGAACCGGCGTATATCAGAACCGTCGCGCCAGATAGCAAGCCTCCTAACAAGAAACACTAAAAGCTACAATGGCTCACTTTGTCTTCGCTCGCAGCTTAGCCAAATTTTAGCAGCTTTTGATATTTTAATATTACATTTAATTTGATCTACACATTGAGCTATTCAATGCGTTTACGTTATTGTTAGTTCGCACCAGTTTTATCCATTTCCGCACTTATGTGCCTTTGATTTGTACGCGACATATTATGGCATTTAATAATATTTGCGTTTCGAATCCACTGACTGGCTGATTGATATTGATTGATTGATTAATTGGATGATAATTTTTACGTCATGGCAATATATTGCTTTATTCTCAGTAGAAACGACCAGATTCCGATCAAATTCGCCATCTGTTGAAAGGCTACAGGTCTGATGCAGCAAATTTAATACGCGAATTTCAAGACAAATACTGAAAAAGCATATTGAGGCTAAGTTATGCGTGCGTCATTTTCGAGACACAGCGTAGAACAATTATAGCCGCAACATGCCTCGTTACCATAACTGATAAGAGAACGTCGACTGCAAACTGCTGATACTTTTTACGCGCGACAGCATGTAATGCTTCGCGCGTCTTAGCCATCGTCGAGGTGTCTGTCCGTCTGTCCGTCAGTCCGTACGTCACACCCCTGAGCCCTATCAAAACGGTGCAAGCTAGAATCACGAAATTTTTACCGTGGGCTGCCACGACTCTAGTTTTTCGTGACAAAATTTCATGACCCCGGGTGACGGCGTTCCCTTTAAACGAGGGCGTAAAAAAGGGGTATCCCCTTAAAAAGTGACTATTTCACCGCAATTGGCTCGTGTAGCGTAAAAACGGTTACAGATAGGTACAGACATGCTGCTTACCGTAACAAACACCGGTGATGAGCGTTTTAAAACTATTAACATTAATGACCTTGAACGACCTTGAACTCCTAAAATAAGGAATTTTAGTAAATTGTTCACGATTTTAGGCTGAGACACACAGTTCAAAAGTGAATTGCACCGAAATGGCTGGAAATAGACCAAGACAACATGCGTATGAAATTTTTAGCATTAAACGTAAATTTTAGCAGTCTAGAAGTCCTGACCCCTAGGTTTAAGGAGGCCTGCGCACGCGAGCGTGAAAAAGAGATTTCGCCACTAAAAAGTGGTTTTTTACCGCTATTGGCTCGTATAACGTGAAAATGGTTGCAGATAGGTACAGACCTGCTGCTTATCATAACAAGCACTGGTGACGATCTTTCTAGCGGTGCCAACATCGATGACCTGGAGTGACTATGAACCCAAAAATAGGGTTTTTTATTGTTTTTTTTGCAATTTTCAGTTGCGATTCAAGAATGAATTGAGATGAAATGGTTGGAGATAAACCAAGACAACTTGCGAACAGTAATTGCTGAGGCTATCGCGCGTCTCATGAGCTTTGCTCGAATTACTTGTAATTTATAAGCGAATTGTACGAAAAGAAACTTATATTACGGCGTTTATTTACAGTTAAACAAACACCCATCAAAATTTATGTGTAAATGAAACACATTACACCGTGTCTCAAAACAAAGTTCACCTATTCATGCTTGCGATATTTTTGCCAGATTTCTTCTGATTTTGCTAATTTTTGGCAGGAAGATAACCAAGGAAATTTGCAACAAACATAAATAGACAGCCTACCGCATCTCATCTCGTTTTATAAGTACGTACTGTACCTTGTAAAATTTAGCAACGATTTGTATGACATACAGTGGGCCTATAACATTAAACATAAATTTTACACACGAAAGTCAATATGTCACATCAAAAAACTATTAAGTATCGTTCATATTATCAGAGCAAGTGTTTGAAGTTTCGGCCAAAAGTTTTCACACAGGCGTGTAGCCGTCCACGCCACATGGTCCATTGCCCTCATTGATGACATGCTGACTCAGACCAGACAAGATCATGCGATTAGGCACCGCTGTGTTCACATTTTGATAGAAAATTTATGTAAACTTAAACGTTTTGCAGAGCCAAAATGTAAATTTACTGCTAAACGTTGGAATGTTAAAACCTTAAGTAAGCTTTTAAAGAAGTTACGAGATTCCGCTTTATTGGCGATGTTTGCAGTGTGCGTTCTTATGCGTCGCTAATTTTTACAAGGTAAAGTACGTACACACAAAACGAGATGTGAATAGTTCGTGTGCATGCGTTTGTTTCAAATTTCCTGGACTATGTTTTTGCCAAAATTAGCAAAATCGGATAAAATCTGACAAAGATGTCACTAAAATAAAAAGGGTGAAATTTTTTGAGACACAGTTTAGACGCATTCAGTGCCATTCCATTTTCATATTTTAGGATTCAAAGGTTCAAAGCTGGTCGAAGGCGTGAACCCGAAAACTGTATAGCAACATACTTACTTATTTTTGGTTAAGTTGAACGCACGAATCAGTAAGGCCTACTAGCTGTCGAAATCAAATTGTCTTCAACTCTTGACTTAACGAACGATTTGAACAACTAAAAACTTTGTCACCATCATTACCGATCACAAAGTGAGGAACGAACGAAATCCGATGGCGTTTTCGCGTCTGCAGACTTGCTAATTTAATTGCTTATTTAGTACTTCCACGAATACGGCTTTTTATTGTATAGCTTGGGCTTCATGTGGCGAAAATAATGACACGTGTAGTATGTTCAATCCTGTTGTGGATGAGCGTTTAAGTACTGTTCGTCCTTCAACAACAGCAGTGCGCTATTGGTTTCCTAGTAGGGGCTCGAAATAAATAAGTTACGGCACTAGAGTTTACTTTACAGTTACAGCGTATCCTAAGCCTACCCATCTGTCGTACGAGCTGCAGTAGTTTGCGACGCCTCCGTATTTATTTTTACGGCTCAGCTATATAATACTCCAAATCACAATTTGCGACTGTCCACTCCCACGCAAAGCTTATTCTAACTGAAGGCGGTTAGCGGATTAAGGTTGAGATTAGCGATGATACGTCAGATAAATAAAGCAGAATGGTGATGTCGCTCGAAAACCTGCGCGCCTTTCCGCCATGTGGTCCGATCTTTATGGGTCGTTGTTTTCCGGGGTTTTTTGCACACATGCAATAAAATACAAGAAAAACTACAATAAATCAATAGGCCTATTTGTTTCGTTGTATTGCAACAGCCGTATTACAATGCGAACCCCTGTAGCTAAATACGGGTCACAGACAAATTTCTAGGGTCACCTTCTGCTCTATTGTGGCGAAACGAAAGCTGACGGCAGTAGCGTTGTGGTGCTGGTTTGAATTGAAAATAATGCGGAGGGCAACTGGGGCAGTTGCGCCCCCTAATTTTGGCCTGTTAAAAAATTTTATTTTTGTTGAAAACATTTCTGATCAAAAAAGCAAAATTTCCGGCTGACAATCCTCCATTTTTGAGAAACGCCGGGGCACAACTAGAATACTGAGAAAGCACCCCATCTATATTTTCTTTGTCGGAAATTTTCCAACTGTCTATCGGAAAATTATTGTCCCCACCCGTCTCCTAACATTCTAAACCTGCGACGCCGCTGGTTAAGGTCGATGGCCGTTTGCAGTTGATTTTTGGTCCGCCCGTAAGCGATACCTTGCGGAAGCGGACTTAAGTTTTACTGCAGATGTTTTTTTGTCCTCGCGAGATCTCCGAGATGCGTGGGCCGACCGGCGTGAAATTTTGCACGATGGTCAGTACTGGGCCCTATTTTATAATGCCGGTCCAAAATTTTGGGGGGCGCACCCCAAAAAAATTCCAGGGGCCAAAAACATGCAAAATTTGGCCCGATTTCGGACGACTTTAAAGTTCGGCGGCGAATATATCCGAAACGGATGAAGATATTCAAAATCGGATAGTCATTCCGTCTATCGCGATTCCTCCTGCGTTAGGCGAAACAAGTCCGGTGAAGTTTGGTCCTGTGACCTTGGAGATCTCGATGTTGAATCGTACCCACCCAAAGTGCATTATTCGGAAAACCATATTTCGGCCCATAGAAGGTGCTGCGCCCCCAAATTTTTACTAGTTGCAGTTTTTTTAGTATTTTAACGCGTGCGCATGTGCGAAGTTCCTTATCACGGAAGGGGAAGGGCGGTTGCTATGGAGTCGCGGAGTCGTTAGATACGCGGCGTCCAGTAGTGAGAGTTCATTTGTGTGGTTGCGGAGTGCGCGTAGTCGTTGAACGTGGCGCCACCGGCTGCGTGGGAAGCTACAGACGCGCCGGCGGGCACCTGCAGTGGAACCGACAGCCCTGGCGACAGCAGACCTGTCAAAATCACACACACTCAGCTTCAGCGCTAATATACGCCTTTCAGCGACAGAAATATCACAGTTGAGTGATGATACGTTTGATTCAGTACATAAAGTTATCACATCATATGTGTAACTAGAAATACGTTCTGTGGAACGAGGTATCTGTCCCATTGCCAGGCTATATAGCTTAGCAGCTGCATATAAGGGGGGTATGTGCAAACAGGACGCAATTATCTTTCACGGGGGCCGAGTTGTAGTCAGTTTTGTCCCAAAATTCGTTGCCATGGCAACAAGGGTCGTCAGAAGAGAAATTCAAATGACACCATCGGATAACGCGGGCCGAAAATAGGGAGGTAGATGAAAACAGCTAGCAATTATCTTTCACGGGGGCTGAGTTATAGTCAATTTTTCCCCAAATTCGTTGCCATGGCAACAGAGGTCAACAGGGGAAAAATTCAAATGACACCATCGTATAGCCTAAGCCCGAAAATAGGGGAGGTAGGTGCAAACAACGCGCAATTATTTTTCATGGGGCCGAGTTATAGTCAATTTTGTCCCAAAATTCGTTGCCATGGCAACAAGGGTCGGCAGGGGAATTAAAATAACACCATCGGATAGCCTGGGCCTGAAAATAGGGGGTAGGTGCAAACAGCGCGCAATTATCTTTTACGGGAACCCCGAGTTATACCGCTTTGAAATTTCCATTGGCTGTATTGCAAAATTTTGCAACTTTTTAATTGTTGCTATGGCAACAGTGGTCGATAGGGGGTAAATTTAAATAACACCGTTAGATTGCCTGACCCCGAAAATAAAGGGTAGGTAAACACAGCGCGCAATTATCTTTTACGGGGACCGAGTTATACCGCTTTCAATTCCCCATAGGCCGTAATGCAAAATTTTTAAAAATTGGGTTCAAATAGGGGAAGGAGTTATCAGATTTTTTTAACCCCAAAAAACTCGATCTTACTTTTCGGGCCCCGAATCACTGTGCAAAATTTCATCAAGATCGAATCAAAATTGCGGCCGTATGAGTGTTTACAAACAGACTGGCAAAATGGCAGTGTGACAAGTAATTTTATAATCTGTTCCATGCTATGCTATAGCAATGGGACAGATAAAAACTTGTCTGACTGAAGGTAAAGCACCGTAAAGGTAAAGGTAAACGACCGGTACTTGTTACAGCGCGCCGCTGTTTACGTGAGTCAAACTCATGAGCGGAAGCACTTTACAATCCAGGAAGTTGCAGCTGATTGGTGCAAACTGATGATACCACAGCGCACTATGCACATTCGTTGCCAGCGTCAGCGAACAACTGAACCCGCAGAGCAGCCAGCAGTCATATCACCACACTGACCACCCAAACGCCAAGTCAAGACATATTAATTAGCTTCTGCTGACTAAAATGGTGACGGTCTGACATAATTATCGTATCAGGTTTACTTCGTCGGTTTGAAATTGCTTGTTATTTTGTAAATGGTTTTCCATTATCATGCTTCAGCATCTTGAGTTTTTTTGTGTTTAAGTGCACCTGTGTCGTCTGCTGTAGATTATATTTAGCAATGTCTGCACTGGCTCGGGTGATCAGGTGATCAGGTGATGGTGAGCGGCGAGGTGTCCGGACATAATCCCCCCTGGACACAATCCCCCTAGACGAACCCCCCCCTTCGACAGGGGTAAGACAAAACCCCCTAGGTCACAACACACCGCACGGTCACTATCCTACTGTCATATTTTGAAAATGATTAACAGCACTTCAATGACAAATGGTAATCAGTGCAATTAACAGCTGATATGGTTTCGTTTCGAAATTAGGGTTATAATACAGTATTTGATTGACAGCAGTCTACTCAACTGTGTCATGTTAAATTATTTTACATTGCAAATTGCAACGTAAAATAATTTAACATGACACAGTTAAGTAGACTGCTTGCAAAACATATGCTTGGTTTTGACGTTTGTAAATAAACGCAAGTCTTAGTATTGGTAACGATAACAAAGTCTTGCTTACATTATGCGGACACGACACAATGTCTGTTATACGGGGGGGGTTCTGTCCTAGGGGGTTCTGTCCTAATCT
>Ga0209367_1004995_pt1 | contig 18386 bp, 10 predicted proteins | sample WorMetLIZISLAND2_FD_187412 | JGI IMG/M metagenome (GOLD analysis project Ga0209367, IMG submission 187412) | Marine gutless worms symbiont microbial communities from Max Planck institute for Marine Microbiology, Germany - Olavius geniculatus... ... | reverse complement strand
CATTTGACGTTTTTTATTGATGCCACGTTTTTCTAACGTTTTTCATTTTTTTTCATTTTGTTCTGAACTTGGCCATGTAGTTGGTTTTACCCACGGTGGTTTTACCCACAGTCTATATTTATAGACCGGGGTTTTATAAAAAAAAGCCTGCATGCCTCAAATCTATGCTAATGAATATTCATATTACGACCACCTCAGTTTCAGAGGTTACATTGTTACGCCCCCTCCGACCCTGCGTAAATGTAAACAACGAGGCCAACGCTGTGGCTGAGAAAATCCAAGTGTAACGCGCTTTTAGTGCCAAACGAGCACCAAAAAAACTGACAATACCAGTTAGGGTGTAAATCACAGTCTTGTTCTGCGTCCAATCGATCCATCAATACAGACTTTTCAAAGTGGCCTAAGTAATACAAACTACTGCTAGATCCAGACCTCACTGTTTTTGTATTATGTGTAAAACAACTATTGCATACTTAGCTTTCCTTGTACATTTTATATTTGTTTGTCTTGTTTTAATTTGTTTTAAAGGTGTCTGATAGCGCATATAGCCTTGGCATCTTTGCAGTTTCCTCAGTGTCTGCACTAGTTAATTGGTGTTTGCTTGTCGTCTTGTTCTAATTTGAGTTACTGTGAATTGTTTAAATGAATCCACTAGAACAATTAGTTACAGGAAATGATTTGGTGAAAAGGTAAGCTAGCGGAAGATTGACGACTGATCACTACAAGGAAAAAGCATATGTCCTTTCAGACTAGATGAAAAATGACCGGATGACCTTGAAGGTCAGTACTGCAACGAGAAATGCATAGGCTGTAGCGCAGTTTCACTAGCGACAGCAGGGCTTTCTTGTTATTTGGCTTCAAACGGGTGGTGTCATCTTCAGCAATTCATGGTTCATCCAGCTTCGGCTCTTGCAAGTGGCAAAATGTAAAAAGGTGATGTATAGTCAGCTCATAATAGGAAACTCAACACAGAGCTATGGAGCATCACCTGCCATATGGGAACACAATGTTAAGCTGTTAGCTGCCACCCAACACAGGTGGAATGCGCCCCGCCTTAAAACAAACCAGTACTTGACTTACGCACCCTGGAGGGATACAAAGTTGAGTTGGCCTTGGTGTTGAATATCTAGAATTCTAGATGGTTTTCTGTAAAAAAAAAGGTAAAGGTCGTCAATTTGTATAGCGCATAGTCGCGAGCATGCACACGCCTCTACTGCGCTTTCATCACTAACCAGAGCCGCCTGCCGCACGGACACCGTGTGTAGCCTGCAGACACAGGCTGGCGCAGTGGCCGACTAGGCAACCCCAGTCAGCTGTACCAAGGTCCCCACCTTTCGTAACTCATGTAAATGAGTTACTACTCATTTTACCGTTCCACGGAGGGTAGAAGGCTGAGTCGACCTAGCTGGCAGGCTTCGCACCGAGATGGTTTACCTGCCTGCAGGCAGTCACCCATCGCAGTACTAACCAGGCCCGGCGTAGAGTAACTTCGTTTCAGCCGAAACATGCTACCAACTACGCCATGCCACCAGCCTCTGTCTGCAGTCACTCATCCAAGTAATAACCACTTGACAGTGACCCGACCGGGAGTGTAACCCACAACCTGTCAATAATAAATGCTACATTCCCATGTTGCACCACCAAGCCACCATTAACAAAGACTGGCTTTATTTTTTCTTAAATTTTGGATTCTTAAATCTTCTACAACACCTACAGTAGGAAGATCGATCTGCTGCCACATTACCTTGTAAACTTTCAGTTTTCAACTGCACAACTTAACAAAGTACTCACTCAATTTGAAAGCCATGCAGAGTCATTTAATTACAGCTACACAGACGCCACGTTCTCAATCACACTGTCCAAAATCTATCAGCACTCAATCACTTGCGTATGCCATGCATCAACGTATGTATCGTGCTGTTCGACTTGTTTAATCCCGTGACAACTTGCCAGGGTTTTACAGAGCTTATGTAATGACAAATATGGTAATGCCACTGGCATCAACAAACAAAGAATCAACAAAGCTGAAACAAACCTACCATTACCGATACAGACATGGAAACAGTAGCTCTGTTTGTCATCATCTGACATTTCAGAAGCCTCCTTGAGTATAGTCTCGGTTGTTAACATTGTTACAGTTATAGACTGATTAACATAATTTTTGTAAAAAAAACTCCTGCATTCCAGAACGTGCTACAAAGAAGAACTACATGTAAATAAAATACAGTGACTTGCTTCATAATGATGATGATTAGGGCCCACAGTTTTCCATGGAAAATTTTGCCAAATTCCACGGGCCAGTTTGCAAAATTCTGTGGCTTAAGGCGGCAAAATCGTCCAAATTCTGCGGCTCACTGCGGCCTTCCATTTGTAAGTAAACTGAGCTATATTCTGTTCAAAAACTTTTCTGACAGGCTGGCAGGCAGAATGACATTGTGCTCAGTTATGCTAGCAACGGACAAAAAAAATTACCTATCTTTTTTTGTTTTAAAAGTGCAATTTATCAAGTTGCATCGCGTTTATTTACGATTGTGCCATATTGCGATAGCTATTAGTAAAGCCCTCAGCTTTTGGCAGTTCAACAAGTCAAAAATTGTACTAATCACTGGCAAATTTTCAACTTCTGCAAAATTCCATGGCAAAAGAAGGGAAAATTCCGTGGCTTGGCTCAAAATTCTGCGGCCCGTGGAAAACAGTGGGCCCTAATGATGATGGCAGTAAATATAGAAATTTCAAAAAGCCCCAAAAACGAAAAAGCCAAAAATTGAGGCTTAAAGAGTCAAGGCAGCAAATGTTAACTATTTAACCATTCTTAAACAAAATTATGACTGAATAGCAGCATCATTATAACTGTCAGATGCAATAGATCATGAAATGGGGGCAAATGCCTGTAGATTTTTGTGAGTTGATAAATTTTCCTAAAAACACAAAATATGGGGCTTGAGGTCCATTATTTTGTGGAAGTCAAAAGTAAAAATGAAAATTCTGAACATCTATATCTCCTCTATTGAAAATTGGAAGCCATCCACAGTAAAGCTGAAACTTGCTCTTCCCTCCCCTCCCTCTCCCGTGGGTAATGCGGGAATCATACCATCAAGAATCAAAACATGTCACTGTATGCAGCAGCAGATTCAGCTGAATGAGTTGCTAATCTCACATCAAAACATTTCACAACGCATCAAATAAAAACTCAACTCAAAGCCAAACCACAGCCTTTACTGTAATTATTCAAACAACATAATTAGCTTAAATAATCGGTCAGTGTTAAAAGCGCATGAGTGAGCAGTCAGGATCTCTGGTTACGAAGGCGCATGACATATGGCGACGATTTGTTCTGAGATGCAGCTGCAACAGCAGCAGCAGCATCGGCAGCAGTCTGAACACCAGGGCCGGCAGGACTCGCTGATGGAGCTGGTGAGCCTATGACCGAAGCCGGTGGAGGCGTCGGCTGACTGAAGCTAGACGTCGTAGGTGAGACGAAGCCCTGGCGAGTGGCCTGCGCCTGGGCCTGCTGCACAATGTCATGCACAGTCTGCTGGAGAACTGGCTGTAGACTCACAGAGCTCACAGTGCTTGGCCGACCGGCACCAATCACTGATGCTTGTATCGTGTTCGTCTGTGCCGATGCTGGTGCGGTCATTGCGACGCCGGGACGTATGAGTACTGGCTGTAGACTCACGACAGCTGTGCCAGCACGGGATGCCAGCATGCTGCCAGCACCGGCTCCCGACGACAATGATGACGACGGATCCTTCACTTGCTTCATTAAGCTTGTTGGACCAAGCACCTTCACCGTAGCCGACAGTGGTGCCACTCCACCACCGGCAGCTGTACCACCAGCAGCTGCAGCAGTTGGACCAGCAGCTGACAGGGTCACACCTGACGTTACACCTGCATGCAATACGCACAGTGTTGCAAACAGTTCACTACACGACAGCTTACAGTCTCAACACAACACACAGGCAGATGCTGTTTAATGACCACTTTCCAAGTAATCAATCTTAGGTAACAACATTGGTCTAATAGCTTTAAATAAACTCACATGTTCAAACAGTGACTAACAAGCTATGAAAATTCATCATATTACGACATTCACTTACTAGTTTGTCGTAAGGGCTGACATCCAAAACACCAGCAAAACCATGGCTACAGAGCAAAATAAACCATGCCATCTCTCTCAGCCACGTCACAGATGGGGCTCATGTCAAGCCAAGGTGATTGGCAGAGAAAGCAGTAGAATAAAGCAATGGTGGAAGAGGGAATTGAGTGAATGAGTGAGTAGGGTTTTACGTCCTGCATGACACAGCATAGATCATTTCGGTGATGGCCTTTCCAGGCAATGCACATACACATAATAAAGAAAGAAAAAGTTTAACCTTTACACAAAGTTTAACCTTTACGAAACACAGAAGCTAAAACTGTGAGAACTGCCAATTCTAAGCATGTATATGTACGCTGTGTTCAGAAAAAAACACCCACTCACATTTCCTTTTATATCTCCATGTAAAATGTTAAGATTTTACTAAAATTTTCAGCGAATGTCTAGGATGAAACTAGTATTCCACCGGCAAAAAAGTTAAATATTCTTTGCTACTTGTGACGTCATGTTGACATCATATTTCTGCGTTTGTAAATTATGGGTTTTATCGCGAAACACACACACATCTGATCAACTGCTTGCGAGTCAGCAACGGTTACGTAGCTGCAAGTTTGTGCTACATGTTTCTGGACAATGGACAGACAATGGAATATTGATGAAATTAAACTTTTAAATAAAAATAATCGACATTACCGGCAGTTTCAAGCCGTTTAATTGATAGCGGGCAAGTGGTCATCCACGCAGTGATGCTGTGCGCGTACGCCTGCCAGCATCAACAAAGTTGAGAATCTCGCACTCAGCCAAGCCATGGAAACAGTTCAAAATGAAAAACTGCGTGACGAATAAGCATATTTTTAGGACCAGTTAGCACAATGACCAATTGATGTGTTTTAACATTTCATCAAATGTCTGTCTTTAGTGGTAAAACCCATAATTTACAAACATGGAAATATGACGTCAGCATGACGTCATCAGTAGCAAAGAATATCTAACTTTTCCATTTTTGGAATACTTGTTTCCTAGGAAACATTCCATGAAAATTTTGTGCAAATTTAGGCATTTTCAGCAGAGATATAACAGAAAACGTGAGTGGGTGTTTTTTTCTGAACACAGTGTAATTAACAGTAATGGTAGTTGTAATAATCTTCCCTCTTTTTCTGCAGACAGTCATCAATGTCAGAATGCTGTCTATTGAGGATGAGGGTCCACGGCTTCACAGGCATTACTCTAATGTTTGGTTACTGTAACTTTCTTAGGATGTGCATTGGACCAACTGATAATGACCTCAGCGCTGGACAGACATGCAACAGGCTGCCCTTCTTGAATGAAGGCAAGGTATAAAAACAGAGAGCACCAGTAATGACTGACTGACCAGTAGGAATGGCGGTGGTGGAGATGGTGAGTGACAGGGTCTTAGTGAAGGTGACTTGAGGCGAGGGAGTGACGCCGAGGGAAGTGGTGACGGCCGTGGAGCCTACAATCAGCCCGGCCGCCGCCGCTGTGGGGACCGCTGACGACGCCGATGCAGTAACCACTGGCAGTGATGTGATGATATGCTGGATGTGTGTGCCACCACCGCCGCCGCCAACACCGCCTATGCTCTGACCACCCCCGGCGGACTTGACGTAGGACTGGCCGGCCGGAGTCATCTGTTGTACCACAACCTGCTGCTGTTTGAAGATCACTGGAGAAGTTCCCGCTTGCAGCTTAGTCATTGGCTGCAGCGCTGCACCCACGCACGCACAACAGAGATGACTAAGGACAACAGATTCGGTTTGCACAAAAACCCAATGAAATCGTAAAACTTAGCATTTTGGACTAAAAACAATATTCAGAATTCTAAACGAAATTTGGACGCAAAATGGGCACCGAAAAGATCGTCAAATTCTTTCACGTTCAAATTATTTCACATTAACAGTTGGGTTGAAAGTATGGATGCCTAGAATTATTGCTGTTTGCTAGCTGCACAATATATAATTAATGCAAACATTAAAAGCACTTTCCAGTGAAACAATTCTACTATAGTGTAACTAGCGAGTACAGACCGGTGACTTTCTGCTGTCCCTGGATCTGGACCTGGCCGGGACGCTTCTGCATCTGCAGCTGCCGTATCTGCTGCGACTGCAATGTTGTCTTGCCTGCTGCAACATACATCAACACACTGTCGCTGTTTCACTGTCTTACTCAGTATACTTCATGTCAATAAAATCAGCTGTGTGTGATTCCCTCCCAGGCAACTACAGCCGGTCAGTGTGCTTGTAAATGGCTGGTTGTAGATTAAACTCAGGCGGTCACCTCATCGTCGGAGTCCGACGACCCAGACATGGAAAATCGGTGCTGTATGACATCAGTTTGGCAGTGCACGTCAGCCGTCAACGTTCGCCAATGACTACCATTCAGCAACAACGACAACTGACAATGCCTGCCAGTTTGTCAGCTGTGGGCAACAACAGCCGCCTTTGAGTGATGCCCCCGCTCAATGAAATGGCTGTCAACTTCACGAGGAAAAAATGGAAACCTAGACTCACCTTCAAGTGAGACGATCTGGTGGAATTCCTTCTCTTTGGAGCATCTGCCTCCCCCCCAATATAGGCAGCACCTGATCAGGCTCGTTACGTTAATAACAACAACAAGATGTGTGTAGGGAGTGCATTGGACCCACAATGTTCAGATCTGGCTGAATCAAGATCTGGACCAGATCAACAGATTTTGTATCTAGCCAGACAAAAATCCACAAAAAGACAAATATCTAGATGGATCCAGATATGGATCTGGAGCATCCTTAGACGTGTGTGTGGGCTAGGCAGCCTGTAGGCCAAGCTTAAAGACTGCCTCAGTCAAAATAGTCCAGGCCGAACACAAAAATTGACAGACTAGACCAAAACTAGTGTTTATTTAGATACTCCTTCAGAATAAAGCAATAACAGTTGCCAAAACGTCAAAAAATAACCAATAAAATAAAGACTGCATTTTGATAAATTTCTACGCATAATTTTAGACCTTTTCAAAGTATGAGTCTGTTGAAAGATATTGCATCAACTGGTCAACACAGAGCAGCTAGAGTCCTAAGGACTGTGCCAACAAAGAATAAAAGAAAAACATCGTTAGCCATCACTCACCAGCTAGAAGTTTCTGATGAGCGGCAAAGTTGCCTGCGGTAGGAATAGTGATGTTGGAGACAGTGACGACCGGCGCCGCAGCAGCTGAAGCAGTCTTCATCAGTGTAGCAGCTGACGGAGCGGCTGCCGCACTGCTAACCACTGACTGTATCTGTACTCCTTCTAGTACCTGCTATAGGTGTGCATTCACAGAGACACATATTGACTCAATCTACTGCTTGCAGAGACATAATGGTGTGCGAATCTTCATTGTTCATTAGTGTGACAGCCGAGAAAGCTGCCATTGCGCTGCTAACCACTGACTGTATCTGTACTCCTTCCAGCACCTGCTATAGGTACTAGAGCTGGGAATAATCGATTTGAATCAATTGGCTTGGTGAATCAATTTGAATCAATTCGGCAGAGCGAATCAAACTCAAGCTTATTTTGATTCGACTCACCAATTTCCTAAAATATAAAAGTGATGTTCGAGACAGTTCTGTTGGCAAACTTGTGTTTCTGCGTGCTGATTGTGCCAACTGTATGTGTGCGTTCGCATTGCTCACAACTTTCGTTTAGTTTCACTCCGCTATCACTTTGTCACAAACTTCCGAAGGCACAACCGGTGACGTTAAATTAACCCTCTCTTCCTCAACGTGATTTTTTTCACTTATGAGTTTCAGTTAGTTCTTCTGGGTTGATCTACCGACAATGGTGCGGTACAAGGCCCAAACTGCAATTCAAAATTTATCATCAGTGAACAGTGGCGTCGTGAGTCAAAAAATACGCGGGGCCAGAAGTTGCAATTTTCCCACAAACACTGCAAATTTTGGACAGAATTCTGAAGAAAGTTGCACATTTTCAACGGAAAAGATTGCAGGTGCTCAACATTTAACTTTTCCTCTAAAAATTTCTCCAAAATGGAGGTTTTCTGCCCCAAATTTTGCATTTTTGGACGAACATGTTGCGACAAAAAGATCTTTCACAATTTTTCGACAGTTAAAAATTGAGAGTTCACAACTGCTCCTATCACCATTTGCCCTCTTGCTAAGAAACTACTGCCAGTGAATCGAATCAAATAGAATCAAATCGAAATTCTTTCGCATCGAATTGAATCGGATTTGTTATCAGCTGAATAGCCCACCTCTAATAGGTACACATTCACACATACACATTGCCTCAGTGTGTTACAGTACTCACTTATAAGATCACTAGATATAATCATGTGTGAAACTTTACTGTTTATCAGCACGGCTGCCACATGCACTGTCACAGACTTCCTAAATGTCAAATGCCATTTGCCGATATCAAAGTTATACAGTGCATATTATGACCACTTTGCTAACTCAAGTGTACAAGTAATCTAAAAGCAAAAAACTATGGCAGACTGTAATATCTGACTGACCGATGGTTTAGTGACTTTGATGTGCTGAATGGCAACAGTTGCAGGCACAATGCTGCTGCCTTTCTGCTGCTGCTGGCGTTTCAGCATCTCTTGCAGTTGCTCCGCCTGTATCTGACCCTAGATACATAAATAACAACAACAGAACATACAGGGTGGGCCAAAAAAATGACCCAACTTGTTTTTTGTCAGAACTTCGTCCAATCTCCACCAAATTTGCTAATCTAATTTTTGGCACACGGATAAACAAGACAATAGAATTATGTGAGGTACACTCATTGTCCACTTCACGTAATTTATGTCAACGCACTACCGTGTGAAAAGCAGATGCTGCAAATTGTTGCATAAAACATTTAATACCACCAAATTAATAAATCACGTGGCACTCTCCGGCGAATTGATAATGAAAAGGTGAGCAATCTGATACTGATAATCACTGCATAATGTAACAATTTGAAGCATCTGCATTTTACATGGTAGTGCATTGACATAAATTAGGTGAGGTGAAAAATGAGTGATAAAAAATGAATTCTATGGTCTTGGCTATTTGTGTGCCAAAAATTAGCAAATTTGGTGGAGACTGGACAAAGTTCTGACAAAAACAAGTTGGGGCATTTTTTTGGCCCACCCTGTAGTCAGCACTGGCAAAATACAAATACAGTTAATTTATATAGTGCTAAATGTTAGTAAGAAACCAACTAAGTCAGAGATCCAAAAGATGACGTGGGATACCAACACAGCCTAGAAGCTAGATTATCAGGTACAGAAAAGTTTTGAGTTTGCAACAAAAACAGCATAGTTGGGAACGTTAAAAGAAAAGATTATTGCAAATGGTAGAAGCAGATACTGCATTTAACTGAAACGTGCAAAGAACAAATCAGAGTTAACTCAATGCAGAGTTTGAGGCAGAACACAGTGTTCCAGTAATCAGTGTAGATAAGCAGGCTGGTTGGTAGACGTAGTTTACGATGCTGTATACAAGATGTCCAGAAAAAAACATCCCAAACTCTATTGATTGTCATTTGAAGAAGGAATATCCAATTTTAATAATTGTTGGTACGATTATTTTTGGCACAACTGGCCATCAAATGACTGTTCAGTATTCCACATCACCCAATGTCTGCTTCTGCACTACCTGGGGAAAACAGAACCAACGAATTATGAGTAAAAATGAACAGAAATACGTCAAAAAGCATCCCAATATTGTCGATTGTAACTTGAAGAGTGACTGACATGATTTAATAATTTTTGGTGCAAACATTTTTAACACTACTTGCCATCAAATGACCATTCTAGTTCCCACCTCACCAATGTCTGCTTTTGCACTACTTGGGGAAACCCTAACATGCAAATAAGTTAAAAATGCAATATTTCATTGGTTTTGTTTCCCCAGGTAGTGCAAAAACAGACAATGGGTGCGGTGAAAATTGAAAACAGTCATTTGATCGCCAGTTGTGTCAAAAATGTTGGTGTTAAAAATTCTTAAAATCTGATAATCCTTCTTTATGTTACAACTGAAAATGTCCAGGATGTTTTTTCAGACACGGTGTAGATCGAATGAATAATAATACCCCATTCACACGAACCGACTGTCTGTTAAATAGTTTGACAAACTGTAATTGCTCCGAAAAACTGTCATCAATATCAATATCAACACAGAGAATGTGAAATACAAAGTCACATTTGCTGCAGCTGACTTTTTACTACATTTTAAGTCACATTTTTACACTCTTTAGCTATAATCAGTCCTAAGAAAAAACACCGTCACAATATAGTACAATTAATGTATCGTACCGGGTGGCACTAAAAAACGTCCCAAAATTTGCGTAAATATAACAGCGTGCATACTTTATGGAGATAAATTTCCCTTCATGCATTTGTAGACCAATGTGTACTCTTACTCACTTATAAATTTCAGTGACTTTACTAATGACACCATTGAATGCCGCTTAATGACGTAAGACAAGTTAAAAATCTAATTATGTAAAGACAACGTTCCATTACACCGCATCAAAGCAACTCAAAATTTTCTTCAACACAACATGCGGGTTTCATCAGCTCACAAGAATGGACAGCGCATTTGAATCAGCTACGTTACTGAGTTTAAGATACCCTGCAAGAACTTGTTTATCAAGGAAAGGCATGAGCCGTTTGCGAAACTCAAAGATCAAAATGTTATCGCAGACACATGGCATGACGTCAACATCAGACAGCCAGAATCAGAAAAGCCATACTGCAGTGGAAAAAGCATCTAGCAGCAGCGGCAAAGGAAAATGGAGGACCTATTCAGCACATTTTCTGCTGATCATTTCACTGGTGATTTGGCCTACTGTGACGTTTTGGCATAGCCTGCGTACAAGCGGCAACGCAAATGATGAACCGCTTGCAAAAATTGCATTGTGGTGTGTGATGCTATTTTGTTTGTATCACAGCTAATACAAAAGTGTTTTAGGCGAAAATTCCTACACATATTCGGAGATGTTTAGTCGTTACATATATGCTTTTGCACTTATTCACTTCGACCACTCGGCTGAATAATGAATGCAAATGTTCGGGACGTTTTTTTGCACCACCCGGTATAACACAATATACATACAGTCAGGTATGTAGCCATCAAAATCAAATATTAGAAACTACACTCAGTCGTTGGAATAAGGCAATATCCAACGGTTGTGACAAAATTATTTTATGTGACATTTTATGACCACTGGGTTCATGTATTGCATTGTATATATTGTTGCAATCCAGACTTTCAGCTGCAACACAGACAAACATTCATTCACTAAAATTCTGCTGTTAGCGAGCACTTACCCTGATCTGAATGGCAGCAGGCAAAGCCTGAGAAATGATCGGAGCACCTGCTGCTGACGTTTTCTGTGAGCTGGCGACAACTGCAGCAACACTGCCTCCTGAGACTGTTGCTACATGCTGCGGCAGCTGCTGCTCAATTACACCCAAATGAAACACAGCAAATTCACCTCATATCATCTCTCGCTCATATTCAGTGCTAGCTTCATCTGTCCACAACAAAAATGAACCGACACACTTCGGATATTGGTAAAGCAATATATTTATTACAAAAAATCCTTAAAAACTTGCAAACAAAACATGAAATTAGAAATAAGTCACATGCCAAAACAGAAATTTAAAAACATGACAATCACAAAGACTCCAACGCAAATCTATCCCAGTACTATCAAAAGCTATTAGTAAAACCAAAAAAATTTGTGAACTTGTTGTGTCGATTCTCACATGACACAAATCACCTGCTTATGTACTTAAATACAACAAGCTCGTCAAGCCTTGCTGAAGGCTAAGTACTACTTGTGGTAGTGCGACTAGTGCCACCAAGTGAATGCGTTCGCAGTTTGTGACAGACAAGTTATTGCATGACTCCTCATTGCCCGACACATTACCCTCACATGAAAAACCATGTGGCCTTGACCTATGATCCTGATATTCATTGGGCTTCTGGAGTCTGCCAAGGAACACTTTCATAAAAAATTTTATCATACTAAGTGCAGCAGTTCATGAATTATTGTGCCCATAGAGTCTCAATGCTAAAAACAATACTATCGTTGTCGCTTTCGTGGGCAGTAAATGAAACGATAGCTGAAGGAGAATGAGACAGCAGCAGATCTGGTGTACCTGTACGGTAGGCCGAAGTTGAACCTGTTTAGGTCTCATCACTTGGACCTGCTGTATGGGTGCCGAGCCTTTAGCTGTAGCAACAACTGATGCTGCTGCAGAGCCTGGAGTTACTGACAGACCAACAAACTGCTGCTGCACTGCTGCTCCTGTTTACACGCAACATCCACCCAAATAAGCTAGAAAACTATGTCGGCCCAGTGCCAACATAACTTGTGGTCATCCAACCGACCTTTGACCTTTTGAGATAAAAATTGACAGAATAGTTATTCCTGCTTGCAAAACGTTCACAAAAGTTTTTCTCTGTACACCTTTTTGTTTTCAAGTAAGAAGCCTGCAGGGGCCAGACTAGAAATACATTCTGTGGAACGAGGTAACTGTCCCATTGTCACGATAGCTGTCGCGTTTCAGCATTTTATGCTCTTACTTCATGGTGCACATCCGCAAGGCCAGTGTACGGTATAACTAGTTGAGCATAGATATTTACAACTGTGGTGTCAGCAATCTGTAAGGTCAGGATTAACTACACAGAAGTTCAAAAACACAAAGAAATCCTATCGGATTTGTGGTATAAACTTTAAATGTAGGTCTACATATGCAAATGCAAAATAACAGTACAGGCAGTAGCTGAACAAATTTAATATAAAAAACAATAATGCATAAGTAGGAAGAATCCTATGGCAAACACATATAATGTTTGAGATTAGCATTTCATTTACCTGTCTTGGATCATTTATTTTTCCAAATTTCTGGCATTTTGTTACCTTTTTTATACACATGTGTAAATTAAATAGTGTAACGAATACGGATTCAGCTGTTTTGTTGAAATAATCTGCAGAGCAGCAACTTTATAGTGCAAAAAGTTAATCGTTTCTGCAAAACTTGTGGACAGCTGTAAACGGCAGGCCATTGAAAATGCAGTGATCACTATTTTGGGGGTTAAAGGCTCAAATTAGGGGATTAAATTTTTCTTTTTTGTGTTTATAGCCGCCCCTGAAACACGTTTTTTGAGCTATCAGCCATCACTATAGGCCCACAGGTTTGTTTACTGTGGTTCGAAAACCTTTCCACTGAAAATGCATTGCAGGGGTAAAAAATGGGGCAAAATAGGGGAAGGAGTCATAGGATTTTCACCCCAAACAAACTCGATCTTACTCTTTGGGCCCGGAATACTTTGCAAAATTTCATCAAAATCAAATCAAAATTGCGACCGTATGAGTGTTTACAGATGGAATGACAGAATGACAAAAGTGATTTCAGAATCTGTCCTATGCTATGCTATAGACAGGCAATAAACAGACTAATGGCAAGACGTTTAGTGTGGTCTATAAGGCTAGCTGTATGATAATATAGTAAATGTATGCGTTTTATCAAATGCTAAAATAAACATATACATTTCTCAAGTGCACCATAACACTCTCAGAACTACCTGTGAAAGATGGCCAGGCTGAGTTGATCAGTGATGGTCAGCGTGAATGACAAAAGTAATTATAATTATTAATTCTGAATTGCAGCACTGGCTCAGAAGTGGACAGATGAGTGGCAAGTGACTGACTGACCTGTGGGCAACGAAGGCAGACCAACGACATTCCCCGGCTGCTTCTGCTGAGTTACTACAAGCTGCGTGGGAGGCAGAGATGTCGCCGCAATCACTTTGCCCATGGATGATGCATCAGCCAGGCCGCCAGCGCCACTGGCTCCCTGCGTTACTATTGACATGCTGCCAGCGTCCTTCAGAGAGAACGGAGCCGCATTCCGCACCGCACCACGCACCTGACTGCCCTGATGTTCAAGACCCATTATGACATAAATAAATTAATGTTTGCCACGCTGGCATTAACGATAACAAAACATGCCTGACTCACTAGTAGTAACAAGAAATTTGAGCTAATGCTCACGAGATGCGCGAAAGCCTATAGCAGTTCCGGTTCGCAAACTGTCAGTCTACCTCCAGCCATTTCGTCGCAGTTCATTCTTGGAGTGTGCGCTGCAGCCAAAGATCGCAAAAATCAATAAACCCCCTTATTTTGGAAGTTCAGGGTCTTTCAAGTCATCGATGTTGATACAACTAAAAAGCTAGTCATTAGTGCTTGTTGTGATAGGCAGCATGCCCATGGTGATCTGTAACCGTTTTCACGAAAGACTGGTCAACAACGGTAAAATAACGACTTTCACGGAGGTGACCCCCTTCAAATTTATGGAAAAACTTTACAGTTCCTAAAACTAGATCTTCTAGGCAGCCAACGGTGAAGATTTGGTGATCCTAGCTTGCACCGTTTTTGACTGATCCACCCGTGTGACAGACGGATTTCTGCTTTCGCGCATAACAAAATGCATCAATGCACCGCAGTGTCTAAACTGTCAAGCCTCGTACAAGGCTAAGCTGTCCAGGGCAGCTGCTCTGGCATGCAATATTTATAGCAATGATGTCAGCGTCGACCAACAGCTATTGACCTACTGCCTAGCACCAAAAGTCCAATCTTGTAGCCTTGACCTTTGACCTATGACCTTGAAATTCACTAGGGTTCTTGCAGTTGTCAAAGTACATGATCATTACATGTTGATGCAAAATTTCATCAAGCTAAACGCAGCGGTTCACGACTTATCATGTTGACAGAGAAAAAGCACATAGAAAAACACAGCGATGACGCTGATGACAGATATTGTTATCGCTATAACGGACAGTAAAAAGAACAGATAAATTTAGCTTCAAAGTGAATCCGTCCATTTACGGTAAACTATTTATGTCAAGAGTAATATCAGCATAGTCAATGAATCACACTATAGAAATAATCCTAACTACTTACTGAAGTTATGACAGTTAGCATTCATTGTTCAACGCATAGGCTAACTCACAGGTTTGCTAACCAGAAGTTAACTTTAACTCTCGGATTAACCTCTCACACGCTGTTCTACACCAAATTTTGGCATGAAGCAACATGCCACAAGTTAACCGAAGTAATTACCTTAGTTAACCTCATGGTTAACCCTAACCCGTGCTTGGAACATTCGACCACTGAAGAAGCAATGCAAACCTGTATAACGGCGGGAGTGACAACGGTCGGTCCTTTGTTGACGGCTGCAGCAAACGTCTGGCCAGCAACAAGAGACTGAGAGACAATGATGCCTGCCATGTTAATGCCACGAGCCAGCGCCACGGTCGTCACGGCCGCTGAACTGGGGACAGCTGCCGACACTGTGCTGGCTCTCACGATCCCAGCATTCTGCTGTTACAGCGCAGCGACAGCAATGTGCTCATTTACCCACCACCTCAACTGTCTACACAATACTGTACTTGCCCTCATCCTGCTGTTAAAACATAACAGTCGTAAGCTGGTCAAACACACAACGAAGCAGTTGTAGATTCAATTCCCAGTCAGGTTGCTGTCAGTTCTTTTGGCATTACATATAAATACACTGCGTCCAAAAAAAAGTAACCCCTTAGACATCATACAATAGAAATGTCAAATCTAAACGAATCTGAACCAAATTATGGGCATTTTATCATCGATAAATTGTTAAAGCATATACCAAATTTTGTTGAAAAATATTAATTCGTTGCAAAGTTATCAATTGTTGAATATCAATAGCAAAATGTCTCTGTTACCAATATGGCGTCACATTAGTAAATCTTTTCTTTTAGTGTACCTTTGCATAACTACAATAAAAAACAACTGACTTTAGCAAAATTATACACCAATAATGCGTCATTTATTGGCACTCAAAGTACTAAATTTCCGTCAAATCTGCCAACGCAAACGACAGTTTGGAGGTGACCTGACAGAAGCTGCTCTAACTGTCGTTTGCGTTGGCAGATTTGACGGAAATTTAGTACTGTGATAGTCAATAAATGACACATTATTACTGCAGAATTGTGCTAGAATCAGATATCTATATTTAACAATTGATAACTTCGCTAAGAAACAATATTTTTAACGAAATTTGGTGATCTTTTCAGCAATTTATTGCAGACTATGTCTACAAAACTCTATTCAGATTTGTTCAGATTTGACACTTTTATTGTACGATGTCTAGAAGGTTACTTTTTTTCTGGACACAGTGTATATACCAATATATTATTCTACAAATTCATCATCATCATCATCATCATCATCATGACAAATACAATATGCATAAGATCACGTCGAAAAACAGTAATAAATAAAAACCAATATAGCAATTTAACAAAAACAACATAAATTTAGAAATACACAGCACTAAAGAAACAATCAGAGCTAAATAAGCAGTGACAAAGAGCTTACCAGCAGTGATATTTTTACAACTGCACTAAAAAAATTGCAACAAAAATGCATTCATTACTCTAGAGCTCACCAGCAGTGAGGCGGCAGCCACAGATCCACTTGTCGGTCCTTGGACTATGGTCATTTGCTGTGTCCGACCGTCGACACTAGCAAGCACATGCTGGCCTGGGGTGGCTGAGATGAGCTGCTGGCCTGGCTGCAGTATCACGTGACCAGTAGCAGCGGCAGCAGCTTGCTGGGACTGCAGTACTAGCTGCTGTGTAGCTGCTGTCGTAGCTACGGACTGCTGTACACGTTGCTGTGGCTGCTGCTGAGCTGCAGCTGCCTGGGCATCAGTCCCTGCCACCTGCCAATCAATCCCACAGCCTAGGCATCGATGCATAGATCAAGCAACAAGCAATGAAGCAGACAAGCAATAAACGAATAAATAAATGATGATTAAAATCAATCAACTAGATAATACAAAAATACAGCAGCACAAATGCCGGACTAAAACAGTTACAACTAAAAATTTGGAGCAAAAACCCAACATAAGTCCATCCGAAACCATAAGTTTGATTGGGGGGAAGGGCCACATGATTTTGCTATGAGGGGAATTTCAACCCCCTAAATTTCCCCACTTAGCAAAGTCACGTGGCCAAAACTCCAACACATTAGCATATGCAGAACGCGCATTGTCGACTTAGGGTAGGTCAACATCCGTGCTTGTAACTTTTTTGTTAGTAGACCAAAGTTCACCATTTTTTGACTGAACCCAGCAGGGATAGATGTCGACCAGGTATGTTTCTGATTCTTGATATCTCAATCAGTTTTTAAGATATCCGCGGTCACAGTCGAAAGTTGTCCTAAATTTGGCCAATTTTAGACTTTTTGGCACTCCCAAATTTCTGGGGTGCAGGCCCCAAAAAATTTGTACTTAAGTGATCATGCCACCTTATGGCGAGTCATGTGGCAAAGTTTCATGGGGGTACACTCTTAACCCCAAGTTACAGGCACGGATATGTCAAATTTTAAACCAATTTGTGACCCCCTTTAAAAAATTGTCAAAGGGACACCTGTCCCCATTGGGGGGCTGTGCTAGTAAGACTTGGTCCTTCTCTAGCACATGTAAAAATTTGGGGGTGCAGCACTCCCTAGGGGCCAAAATATGGTCTTCCGAAAAGTCGATTTGGGTGGGTATAATTCCACATCGAGATCTCCGTAATTAGTGGACCAAAGTTCACCAGACACTTTTCGCCGAACGCGTGAGGAATTGCTGTCAATCAGGTACTTGCCCGATTTTGAATACCTTCATCTGATAGATATTTGCCATCAAAGTTTTAAGTCGTCCGAAATCGGACCAACTTTGCATGTTTTTGGCCCCTCAAATTTTTTGAAGGAGGGCCCCAAAATTTTGGACTGGCATTATAAAATTCTGCCTACTTCTGATCATCGTGCAAAATTTTATGCTGATCGGCCAACGGCACTTCGAGATCTTGCGCTAAAATAAATAAATAAATAAACTAGAAATTTGGGGCAAAGCCCAACGTGAGTCTGCCCGGCGCCTTAAGTCCGATTGGGGGAAATTAGGGGGGAAGGTAAAGAGGGGGGAAAATTTCCCCGGCATCAAAGTCACGTGGCCCGAACTCAAATGCATTGGCATATGCGAACGCGCTTCGTCGACTTAGGGTAGGTCAACATTAGCGATTATAACTTGGTTCGTAGTGGACGGAATTTCACAAATTTTTTTTTGTTCAACGCAGAAAGGATCGCTCTCGTCAACGCCGTTTAGATTATGTCGCTATCTTCATCGGTTCCAGAGATATTTGCGCTCAAACTCGAAAGTTGTCGTAAATCGCACCGATTTTTGAACGTTTTTTGCCCTCCCAAATTTTAAG
>Ga0209367_1004994_pt1 | contig 18386 bp, 9 predicted proteins | sample WorMetLIZISLAND2_FD_187412 | JGI IMG/M metagenome (GOLD analysis project Ga0209367, IMG submission 187412) | Marine gutless worms symbiont microbial communities from Max Planck institute for Marine Microbiology, Germany - Olavius geniculatus... ... | reverse complement strand
CTCCCCAGCCGATTAGAAAGTCTGAGGAAGCCACGTGACTTCTTTTAACGGGTTCTGTAACGGAGCCCAACCGAAATTAAATTTGGTAATAATTTATAAAATCTGGCTTCTGGCGGCAAATTTTTTAACGAAAGGATGGCAGGAAATGGCGACAGAAAAGTTCAAACCACAATGTTAGAAAATGTTATAGTTCATCTTTCAGGTTTCCCAGAATTAGGGGAACAAATGTTGTTCCCTTTTGGAAAAATGGGGAACGACATTTCTCGTTTTTCTTTCAATTTAAGCGTTGATTGTAGAGCTGCGGGATGCGTTCTGTTTATTCGACATCGACGGCGACGGAAAGATTACGACGGACGAGCTGGGCACGGTGATGAAGTCTCTGGGCATGAACCCTTCGCCCGATCAGCTACGTGAGATGATTGATGAAGTGGACATCGACGGTCAGTCAACACTCACTCACTCAATCACGCGTTGCCGCTGTCTCCTAGTTGCAAAATTTCATCAATATTTCATGCGCTTTTAACGACACTTCTCTCACCGGGGATACGTTCTTCCCACCTGCGCGCGTCGGTTGAATGTCAAGTCTCGAGAAAGTTGATATATAGCAATAATACTGTAACGAAATAAACTGCGTGCTGCTGTAATTCATGCCTATAATTGCTATTTGTGGCAATGAAAAATGAAATATACTCATACGAATAACTTTCATTGAGTCATCTATTAATTTCATGCTTATTACGACGTATATAATATGCCTGCCTTAAATGCTAATTTACAGTTACGTTTGCAGATTTATGGCGGCGAACCAGAAATTTTTTATGTTAGCAAAAATTGTTAATCTTTTTATATGTTATACTTGCTTGAATTTACTCGTTAGAAATCAGTGTATGTTGCTGTGTCAGCGCTAAAGAATATTGGCGGTGGGCTTTTGTACTGGATTCGTTCTAGGCAACGGCACGATCGATTTCGAAGAGTTTCTGCAGATGATGACGCGGCGAAAGCAGTACGACTGGGAGGCTGAACTCAAGGAAGCATTCCGCATCTTCGACATGGACGGCAACGGGTCGGCCGAATTAACTACACTTATACCCCGTTTACACAATCAAGCTGGCTCGACGAGCTGGCTATATGTTAACTAAACGAGCCAGCTCAATGTTTGCTGGACGTTTGTTCGATGTCTGCTCGATGTTTGCTCGATCGCGTAAACGGGGTATTAAACTAAAACTCGCCTGCCGTTTTGTTTCAGGCAGATGCAGGCACAATCAAAAAGTGGCCACAGTAGCCTAAAACAAAATCGCATGCGAGTTTTAGGTAGTTTTACACGTAGACATCTCTAACTTTGAATTGTTGTGGAATTTGTTGTGCTCTACGTACGACTTGTCCAAGTCCCCGATTAATCGAAAAAGTGGAGTTTGGGCTCTATCAGATTTTTTATATTACAACAGAACGGAAGCTTACTGTAGCTACAATGGCACCCAATTAACCAACTTTGGTGTACATGCCTATAACGATGCATTGATGCGCAATGTTTAGTAGGCCTACAGGCGTTAACGCAAGCGTCTAGTTTAGGCCTATTACAAAGTGTAGTAATGTAATTCATTATTAATATAAAGATAAACAACAAAAGCGCTTACATTATTACAGGGGATGAAAAAAAACTATTTTTACCTTTGTCTGCCACTTTGTTTTTAGTCTTTTCACGCGGCCATCCGATGTCAAACCTATCGTACACGTTCAGTTACGCATAGCATGGCGCTATACTGGTGGATCACGAACTGGCCAGCCGACTCAGGCAGCAACTGAAAACTAGGCCTAACGTTAGGTCTAATTTACTGTCGACGCCTGAAATAGTCGGCAACTGGACGGACAGACGGACGCATAAATGTCGGCACCGGGCGCTTACACCTTCGCTTGTTTAGTCTGCGCATGCTGCCGGTGTTTGAACACCGCGAACAGGCTATACGAACTCAGTGGCGTCATTTCAGTAAATCGTTGGGTCTCAGTAATCATTGGGGTGGTCTCAGTCTATGTAACGAACTTGAACTTGAAGCGCACATACAATGGCTCGGATGGGATAGACCACACTGGTTCTAGTTACTGTATCTTTATGCGGCATGTTGCGTTTGCGTTAACCGGTCGACTCGTTATCACGACGTGTTGCGGCGGCGATTGCGATGCTGGTGCCCCATTATAGGATCCCCCAGAAAAGTTTTCCCCGGCCGACAATTTACCGGCAATAAATCTGCCCCGCACGGCGGCCGCCCGGTAATTTTTGCCGGTAAATTGTCGGCCGGGGAGACTTTTCTGGGGGCGATTCTATAGTGGGGAGACTTTTATAAAGCTGGCAATATTCTAACAAGAGGGAGACATATCAATTCGGTGATTATCTCTGCCCCGGCAAATTTTTCATGGGGGAAACATTTTAATGTGACACCGGCAGTGAGTGAATAAGCTGGCATCGGCGCACTGCGGCCGTGGCTATCTAACTTCAGATGTCCCGCCGACCCTCCAATAGAGTGGAGGTTAAAAAGTCTTCATAAAAAACATATCAGAGCTACGGAGCATCACCTGCCATATGGGATCACGCAGTGTTGCCTGTCACGCAACACAGATGAATACGCCACGCCTTAACCCCAGCCAGACAAACCGGTACTCGGAAGGGCTGGAGGGCTGAGTTGACTTTGGTTGTTGAATGCCCGCTGTGCCGTTACGCCACGAACTCATAACCGAGATTGGCGCATGTTGCTGGTGTTAATAAATTCTTCTGCGCCGTGGATGCAAGACCAAATGATCAGATCTATGAGTTGCTTCCGGTATACCAGCTGGCAGAGATGAATTGGTGCAGTCAGGGCTTTGAATCAGCATGTTCGACGAACGATGGACACGCAGCGTTAAAGGTATTGGTTCGGACGTTGAACTTGCGATCGCTAGGTCGTTGGTTCGACTCTCGGTCGTGTCGCTATCAAGTGGGTAGTAAACCATCTCGGCATACAGCTAGCACTGAGGTCAACTCAACCTTCCATCCCTCTCGGGTAGGTAAAACGAGTATCAGCCTGTCTGGCTGGGGTTAAGGCGGGGCGCGTTCATCTGTGTCGGGTGGCAGGTAACATTGTGTGCATGATCCCACATGGCTCCGAGATGGGTTTCCATGAAGAGCTAAACCATTCAACCATTTAGCCATTAACCGTTATTAAGATTAATATTAGGAAACTATCAGATGACCACGAGTTGTGATGGGATGTATAATTGCTGTGAAGTTTCATCAGCGAGGCGGAGCTGCGTCACGTGATGTCAAACCTCGGAGAACCTCTCACTGACGACGAGATCGAACATATGATTCGAGCGGCAGACGTCGACGGCGATGGACGAGTCAACTACAAAGGTAACAGTTGCTGAATCCAGGACATAATCCCCTTTAAACAAAGTCCTTTCTTGAAATCACAGTAAGACAAAATCCCCCACCGGACCAAATTTTTCTGTGGTAGAGAAAAATATAGAAACACAGTTGAAAATAGTTTTTTTCGCACAAAATTGCGTACAAGTCAATGTGTCTATGGTCTTATTATTTCCATTGTTGTATCAAATTTTTTAAAGAAACTGAGAATGGTTACAATTTTATACATATGTTAGGATGCCCATCAACATTACTGACAATGAAGAATGCTTTATCGGATGGGGGGATTTTGTCCTAGGTTGTCGTTTAGGAGCGGGGATTCTGTCCGGGGAGGTTATGTCCAGGGAGGATTTTGTCCGTTTACCACAGCTTATAGTTTAAGGTCCAGAATCCACTGTTTAAATTTCTTGTGGACTTGCTACACAAATCGCATATGTACAGCATGCATTTTGACATGTCATGATGTTTGTGTGGGTTGCAACACGGTCTACAGTGCATTATACCCCGCTTCCACGATCAAGCAAACATCGAGCAAACATCGAGCACGTGTATTTTGAATGCGTTTGCTGGATGTTTGCTCGATGATTGCTTGATCGTGTAAACGGGGTATTATGAGGGTGTAATACTCCATTTACACGATCATGCTGGCTCGACGATCTGGCTCGACGTGCTGGCTACATGCTAGCTGGACGAGCCAGCTCGATGTTTGCTTGACTTTTGCTCGACGTTTGCTCGATGTCTGCTGGATGTTTGCTCGATCGTGTAACGGGGTATGAGGAGGCAAAATACACAGTAGACCGTGTTGAAATGGCCGTGATCAACGACGTGTGTACTGACTGTACGCACGTGTAATACCCAAGTTATGCAAAAGGCTGTCAGTCGTCACTCTTGAGTGGAGTGAGATTATGGGCACTTATAACACTCCAGACACTGCAGTGAAAGATAAGACTATGCAGGTCATGCAGTAAAAATATGCTGTGGATTTGCTGTAGACGCTCAAATTGTTGTCGATTCATCCTGCAACTCGATGTGCAGCGTCGTACTATAATCCACAACAGATTCAATGTCCACAAGAAACCCGCTACATCTTAACATGTCAAAATGTACAGTTTATTGTTGCATGACTTGTTGTACAACAAGACTACGATAAATCCAAGTAGTGGAATTTTGGCGTAATGTGGAGACGATCGGCGGTTATTCCCTGTCGCCGTCCTATAATATCATGATAGGTTTGCAACGTGCTCTGCCGCTGCGGCTCTCAGCCGGTTCACGATATACGAACTACTTGGTCACGATAACGCGTATGTTTTAGCCGGACCGCTCGCTATGGACCGAAACACAGGCTCTTCACATTTGAACAGTATCGTTATGTTTTGTTTCGGCCTATATCATGCGCTGACTTATCCTATCCTAGCTTGTAGGGCCTATCTGTTTTTTGTTTGTTCATTTATCGTTATTTTTCTGTTTCCTTTTTGGGCATGCGTTTGCATGTTTACGTTTGCACAGATGTATGACCAAAGTGGTCTGAATAAAATAAATGTGTGTTGTACTGTAAAAGTGTAAACGTTCGATATCAGACTACATTTTGATAGACTGTAGGTTTTTGCGTAAGTAGGGCGGGCGTATATGTATTTCAAATTTTGTTTTCTTGTACATAAAATACAAAATAGATATGACCGATTGCTCACGGACGCTACCACGTTCATCTGTATGGTGCAGGCGGTGACACCGGCGTGAATGGTGCAGCAGCGTATTAGACATTGACGTTATGTAGGCCTATTGAAGAAGAAGCAGCTGGAAGGCCACGTCATTTGTGACGGCGATGCCTGCAGGCTGCGAGGCGACTGGCCGACTGCTAAGTATTTCTAGTCTCTGACAGCGTTGCGGATGAATGCGACAGACAGACAGACAGACAGACGGACCGCACCTGGCGACGTAACGAAATTGCGCATACGTTCGATAGATAGAGCCGCACGCGCGTTGACCGTCCCGACACATCCTAAGGCATTGCCAACAACAGCAGCAGCAGCAGCGGCGTTGTCAAGGCGACGAAGCAAGCGTCGAACGACGTCAGATGATAAGCATCGCAAGTTGCTTGCTGAGTGATGTTGCGACTGTTGCGTTGCAGACGTTTATCGTTGGGCAACTCGGTGGCTTTGATTCGCTTGGCGCGAAGTGGCTAGGCCGGGCGGTGGGTTCGCAAATAACCGTAGTGACAAGAGTGTCAACATTACATCCGTGCCATTTTTAAAGCACGCAGACGACCTGTTTTTGTCGCGCACGCAAAAACGCGAAAATTTGTGCAACCGCAAATTGCACAAACGTTTCCAGTGCTCCTCACAAATTCGCTCTCCATTTCAATGGGAGAACCCAAAATTTGACCCCTCGTATTTCCCAAACCCCTTAATTTTTTCACATCAAAGTTTGCACAGATGATTACGTCCGGCATATATCCCGACGTGCAAAATTTAGTAAAAATTCGTTTACGGGAAGCTTCCCCACAAATAGGTGAAATATAACGTCTGCGTGACTTTTTGTGCTTTTCCTTTCCTTTCTTTTTTTCCTTGCCGTCCTCTACAGGAAAAACGACTGAACTGATTTTAACGCACGATGGCTCATATGACGCGGTTTCGCGCAAAGAAGTGTCTTCTGGGGGTAACAAAATTTAAATTTAACGTTTTAACCTATTACACAATGTCAGAAGAACTTTGCTGACTGTCTAATGGTAAAGTTTGAATTTTTGCATAGTGATTGTTGCTGTTTTATATCTATAACCACGATGTCACCCTTACACTGTATATAAACTGAGCAGTTTTTTTTACATAAATTAAAACTAATTGTCGCAGTCATTTTAAATTTGGTACACAAAGCTTATCGAAAAATGTGGCGAAAGCGAAAGCAGACGTTTTCCCTTCCTAGCTGAAATACAATACAACACATTTTTGAGCGAAAAAAGCCTATGGCACCGCAGTCACTTTACGGTCAACTGTGGAAAAAAGGAAAAGAACAAGTGAGTCTTAAGTTCAGTCTCATGTTCTGGTGGAAACGAACGGCGTAATTTGCACTAATTTCTGCCTGTGTGAGTGTGTGTGTGTGCCGTGTATATTGTAGATTTTACAACGTACGCTCGGCCCATCTTCCGACGGTCTTCGTGAAGCATGGATTGAACGGCAAGCACTTTGAGTCTCGTCATCAACGCACAGTGTATGACGTTCAACGTCGGTCAGCTTGCGTCACTCACGCGGAGGGAGGTTCAGCTGACGTGACGACAGCGGGCTCACCGGCCGGTCGTACGTTTGACCCCAAAGAACGAACGATACTCATTTGCTCACGCGCCGAACCGAAGGCGACCGCTTCCGTCATCCGTCGACGGATTATCGTTTTCCGCCGAGTCTCGCCGCGCCGATGTGCGTACGTAATACCCCGTTTACACGATCGAGCAAACATCGAGCAAACGTAGAACAGATGTATTCAAAATACACGTGCTAATTGCTCGACGTCTGCTCGATGTTTGCTCGATCGTGTAAACGGGATATAAGCTTAAATGAATGTCGCACATATCACGTCGTGGACTTTCATCGTTAGAGGCGTGGTGGCGGAAGATGGGGCAGGGAAGCAATTGCCCTTGTCCACTTCTTCCAAATACTGTATTGTTTGTCGAAATGATTTCTTTTTTGTCGGAAAATTTTCGTCCAAAAATGCGAGATTTGGGGCTGAAACCGCCTATTTTGGGGGGATTCGGGACAAAATTAAAATTTTGAGCAACCGTAGGCCTAGTCTTCTGTATCGGAAATTTGCAGCGTTTGTCGAAAAAATGCAATTTCCTGCCCCGCCTATACTTTTTAACCCACGCCGCCGCTGAGTGGGGAACGCGGTAGGCCCTATCGATCAGATTAACTCGTCGTAGATTTGGATTCCAAAGGCCACATTTCCAAAAAAAACGAGTGCTTACAATGTCGACGTTTGCTCTCAAACCAAGCTAACAGTTTTGGCTGTAGTTCCCGTAAATAATAACAGAAACAACGCATGCGAGATTTTTCTTACCCTGCAGACCTGACACTTGACAGCTAGAGGCGGCGGAACGATTTCAAAAGTGAGGATCGAGGCTGACTTTCCTGTTCCTATTTTCTCTTGTGACTTGCGATGCTATCAGTATAAGTATAAGTGCGACGTTTGTGATTTCTTTTTAACTTTCTTCACATTTCACATCTGCCGCTGTCGTTCGAAACTTACAGAAATTCAGAAAGGTAGAATTTGGTTTTAACTCTACTTCCGTAGTGTTGGATTTCGCTTAGTTTTTGCAGTAACTGCGGTAGATTATAGTTGGATTAGAATTCGTTCTTGGTGTCCACGAATTAGCCTATGTTAAATATAGTCTAACGGACTTCCGAAATATATTATGATTTAACGCTACAACTTGCTAATTTTGGAGGATGCCTCCGGGTCTCAAATTCAAAAGAGGCACGCGCCTCTAATTCCGCCGCCTGTGACACTTGACAAGTCGTTGCTATTAGTTTTCTACATTATGAATGTAGTTAATGAAATGTGCTTCGTGTTCATGGTTGTTTGCGCAACTTTGGCGTGTGTAATATTTCTTAACGCGTCTGTTTCGGTGTACAGTTTCTTCTATCGTGAGACTTGTGACACTTGTCTGAGTCAATTCCGGGTCTTAGGCGGTGCCTGCATGCGCGATAAAACTGGAACAAATCAAATCAAATCAAATCATTTATTTAGACAAGCAGATACAAAAAAACGTTGACAAAATGAGTAATGAAAAGGCTTGAGCAAGGGCACAAAGGGCTGCAAGAGCCTCTTACATGGACCCCCCCAAAAAGAAAAAAAAACATACGAATAAGACAACACAATAAAACCTGTTAAAACACAGATGTAAACCGAACCAAGTCAAAACTATGGCAAAATCTCGCGCGATTTTAATTTCATCGCACATGCAGGCACCGCCTTATGAAAGTATCGTATAGCGGAAACCGCATAGAAGATGGAATGTACTTGTTTTGCATATCCCGAAGATCAACCAAACAGTTCAGAAATAATAATCACCCTCCATCATTACAGCGAAAGCTAGCAGTCGTATTGAACACAATGTTTTAGTGTTCCGTTAGGCCTATATACGATTACTCTATCTATACCCTTCACAACATTGCTCGATCTACGTAAAACATGTATGTTCCACTGTTGTTCCAGCTTTTTGCGTTACCTTGTATTTATTTACGCTTGTAAACTGTGCGTACTCGTACGTGTAATTATTCAAAGCAAGACGATGCTTGTTTTCCGTGACAGTACATGTATATACGTGTTGAAGCGTGCGCATGATGAATAGGTCCCTAGTCACTCTCCAGCAGTCCTACAGGATTAACTTTTTCTTAGTCTACTTTTACTACTGTATATTTTGAGAATTTCTTAACATTATGGCGCACGTATCATCGGTGCCTTTTATTGCCAAAACTGCGTCGTTGAGAATTTTTCAGTATGACTACGAAAAAGGTTAGTTTACACGACAAACAGGTTGCACGCTACAGACGCCAAAGACGGAATGCAAAACGCGAAATGTTTGTCCTTAACACATTACCCCGTCAGCAGAGGCAATGTGTTGCCGCCAAGTTTGCACTGATTTCGTCTCAAGATAACGTCATAGAATCTGTCTCAAGATTCTGTTTCTAACTTCCTACTCACATCACTAACCTTATGGTCATCTGTCATTATTACACCTCGTTTTTTCGTACATGGCGATAGGAGCTAGGAAAGAACAGTAGCTGTAATTAGACACGTTTCTAACGTAATCACCCGACCTTTGACCTTTTGAGTTTAAAATTTGCACAGCGCATACCGGTTAGTCTTGCCCTGGAAGCGTGCAACCAATTGTAGCTTTTGTGCCTATTACTTTCGAGTTATTAAGAGACTGTACCGGTACAGAATAGACAGACAGACGGACGGACGGACGGACGGACGGACAAGACCCGCAATGTGGCCTATCAGGAAGATAGCAATGCAGAATCACGTGACGCCGGATAAAGCCGAGCGCAAGTTGTCGATGGACAGAGTGACGTCAGCGCGTCTGGATGACGTAGCGTTGGCATAGAGACGCCAGTAGGTGTGGCCCAGGGCACCTGCCACGCGCCAGACAACCGTGTGCGCTAGTCCACCAGGTGGCGCCACGTGATCGACGAGCGGCATCACCTCGACAACGACGCAGCCGCGTGATGCCAGCACGATGTTATAGAACGCACCCCCATGGACGCCGACCACGGCGACCGCGCGTGAAAACAGCCTGCCGGCCGTCGCCAGGTCCGTCCGACCGTCACCGAACCGAGTCACTCTCCGGTGACCGAAGCGACCGAGCAGGTAGTCGAGCACAGCGTTCTCGTTCAGTAGACGTCGCCCGGCGTTGCGAGTCCAGCGACGTGATAGCAGTATCACCAGAGAACTGTTTGCTGTTAATTCCCGCCCACCATGATGCCGACTATCCTCGTTCTTCCCGCCGAGCGGTCCGCCATGATCATCTACAACAGAATTACTCCATTCTGACTCAGTATTGAGAGTCTTCTGATGCAGATCGCGGTGTTGGTATATCCGTAGCATCTGGGACGCCCGACGCCACAATGTCGGGTGTAAGGACGGCGTGACGCACGTGTCCACCACACACGACGCTTCGATCAGCCGCGACCAGTCTACCGGCACGACTAGCAGTCGATCGCGCCCGATGCCAACCCGCTCTAGCAGCTCGTACACGATCGCGTCCCGGGGCCGGTAGACGACGAACTGATCTACAGCCGCTGCCAGTCGCGATGCCTCGGTCAGCAGCTGGATCAGCTTGGGCAGAACGCCGTCGACGAAGTGCTGGAACGTCTGACCGTCTGGAACGAGCAGCGGACACAGCGTCTTGTTGACGAAGGTCGTCGTCGTCGACGGTCCGCCGTCGGCACCCTGACGCTCGAACTCGTCGTTCGAGGTTTTCCAGCTGCACTCGTGACGAGGACGGACGACGCCGTTCCAGACAACCCGGACGCGACCGATGAGTTGGTGGGCCGGCGTTGCGAAGTGGACGCTGTTGCTGGCGTCATTCATAAACACAAGACGGTCGTCGCCGTTGACGAATCTTGGCAGAGAAGGCACGTAGTTTGGATATTCGATGCTCAAGTCCAAGTCGACCGAAGCAAGCTGTTCTGATCCGTTGTCTGGTGACACCGGTCTGCCGATCAACCGAGCTTGTTCTGTCGCGTCAGTTGACTCTGCCATGCTGGTGGCGTCACCGGTCATTCTGAAGTAGACGCGATCTGTCAGCTCCAACGCAAGTCGAACGGCCAACGTCGCCAAACATACAGCAACTAGCGCCGACCGTCGTCGTCGGACCGTTACTATCATCATATCCGAGCCATTGTCAAGTCTTTATTAACGAGAGGCGTTAAATGAAAACAGGCCTAATAGAGCATAGGCTACATGTGTACGCCGGTAAAACATTCGGCCGCTGATGGCAACGTATACGTTCACACGCTGCAACAACTGAATATCAATTAGCACGTACATCATCATTCTTTCGCCTTACAGCAACGTCACCGGCATGATAATGATCTTGATTTCTAATCTCGCACTATAGCTCTGTTCGGTTCACTTCATTTCTACCATCTAATTATGTTATACACATACAAGTACACATAGCGGCAGACTCATTAAATTGCCTTTCTCGACTCCATTACAGCAGCAGCTTTGAAAAGACTCCGGATTTCCGGTTTCTTGCGTTTTTTGCGGCCTGCAGCAGAAAAAGCATCGCCGTAAGTCGATGCAAATCTGACGTTCTAAAGGTAACCGATGTTACATAAGGCCAATGTTAGCGCGCGAATTTCCTACGTTAATATATTTTATATAACGAAAAAAGATGTCGATGACGAATGCTGACATGATACGCGGCCTTGCTGATGCGAGAGACACGATGAGGTTTTTGACCTTTTAAAAATAAAAATTGTTAGCCAATACCCGTAAATTCTGCCCTGGTCTAAGTTTACCTGCATTGTCTCTTCTACATCTTTCTGTCGTCGAGTCGGATCGACCAACATGTAGACAATTAATCACAAAACTGCTAACTGTGCTATAAATTATAATGTACGTTTATGATGTTCATTAATTTCACTCTTTAAGCCACGAAATTTGGTTATAAATTCCATCCAGTTTTCAGACGATCACATTTCACAAAGTAGCGTTGAGATAAAGTTATACATTGTATGAATAGGCTTTAAAATTTCTGTTCTAAGACGTCCAAAAGCCTCTGAAGCTACGGCACTACGGCGCTATACAAATGTATTATTATTATTATTAATATATTCTTAAGTTGCGGTCTGGCAAATCTGAGGGAATATTTTTCGTTTTCATAACTCATAAAAACAGTGGCAGACAAAATAAACGGTTATAGATGTGTCAAAGCAAATTAACATCCTTTTGGACAAAAAAGTGAATAAAAAGATCTTGTGTCAAATTGTTAGAAAAAATACATGCATAACATGCACAAAAACACATTATCACTGTTAACCACTGGAGTACACTTCCAACATCAAAGATTGGCAAAAATCAGTGACATGCAGTATTAAAATTATAATTCACACTTTTGAGGCATTAAGACAATCAGTCTCATATGACCACACTGTAATATAATTAATGGGAATGCTAAATCTAAAGGCATAAATTCAGTGCTGACGCTAGAGTTGGAGGCCCCCGAAATACAAGTGTGAGGCCCTATAATGGGGGTCTGGTGGCAAAGCCCCGAGTGGGGTCCAAGGGCAGAGCCCCTGGTCAGGAGGACAGGGGCAAAGCCCCCCTGAAGCTGAAACTTTTGGCTTTTGGACGTTCGCTGAAAGCTGCAAATTTGCCTACTTTAAAAAAATTGAAACGCAAAAAATCAGATACAATTTGTGTTATCTTTGCAAAAAATGAAGTCTAATAGGCCGCAATACGTCACAGATTACTATACATTAATGAAAAGTAATAGACCTGTCCATTTTGAGTGAACTTTCCACATGTTTAGTTGATTTATATTTACCTCCGACAAGGAGGTAATGTTTTTGCCGGTTTTTGTTTGTCTGTTTGTTTGTTTGTCTGTGTGTCAGCAAGATAACTCGAAAAGTTATGGACGGATCTTTCTGAAATTTTGAGGGTATGTCGGGCATGGCATAAACTACCAGTGATTCAATTTTGGGGGTGATCCGACAAGAATCCTGGATCACTTTGAAATTTTCGTTACCATTGCGTTAAAGGGGGCATAAGGGAACCGCTAGCAAAGCGAAGATGGTGACGCCACCTGGCGAATAACATTGCCTTGGTGGAGGTACCTGTGGGCTATGACTGCTTTCTAGTTTGAATGCATTTTTGTACAAACCAGAAAATTTTTTTCATACCTAGCATGAGGCCCCTGAGCATACGTGAGCCCCCCCTACTGAGGAGTATGGGGGGCCCTTCCACTGACTCTGCATAAATTTCATGTTCATCATTCGTCATCAGACAAACTTGCCACTATATATACTTGTATATCTTAATATCTGTTATGCTGAACTATTATAAGCACCTCATATATGCCTAGGCATCTCACTATATATTTTTCATGACAAGAAGAAAAACTCAAAAAATTCACGACATTAATTGGAACAATTCTAATTAATTAATTGGTCCAGTCAGCAAAAGAAATGTGTACATTAATGACATGTGGAAGAATGTCTGACTGGATAAAATTATGTGTAGAACAGTGAAATCACATATGGCAACTACACAGTGTTTTAATCGTTAATAGCTGACAGATTTTTTTTTTTACAAAATTTGAAACATTCATAGAGACAATCATTCTGAACTAGTATTTAAAGTGCGTGCTTAAAGAACTTGCATCGAACTTGGTCCTATGTGGGTACACCACTACTTGATCACCTTGTCAACAACAATGCATCAAACTTTACCGTAATGTAAACAAACTCTGATGTAATAATGACATCACACTGAGCATAAACTACAAACTGAACAAGGTATGTTTGAAGCAAGGGGTGTCGCTAATTTTGGGCCACGGTGTAGATTCAAAACAGTAAACACAGACATACTGTTCAATGCAAAAAACTAGAAGGTGCCCATGACAGTGCATATCTCCACCAAGTGAATTTCTACAAAACAGCAATTTTAACATATTGTCGATTAGCTGTGAATTCAATTTGTTAGCTTAAATAATAAAGTAAACTTCTTTTATTATCTAAAGCAAATTACTATAACCATAGCAGTGGCGTAGGCAAAAATATAAATTGGGGGCCTAACTGCCCTCCCCTTCCTTCTGTCACATCCCCTTTTCTTCCTCCCCTTTCCCTCTCCTTAGAAGTAAGACCCCCTAAATTCCAGCTAGGGGGTCTGTGAGAGCACTGTGAGTTCCACAGTGGGGTTGAGGGCAAAGCCCAAGTCGAAATCAAATTTTGTGCAACTAGAGCCTTAAAATATAAAATCTGATGGCAACAATTCTAATTATTTTCCTGAGTCCCAAATATCTACTTTTAACAAAAACTTGAAATTAGGGGTCTGGGTCCTTCATGCCCCTTTTGTCTACACCACTGAATCATAGTGCTTCAGCTACAGGCATTGCTGCTGGTGACGTCACACACAGAGAATGACAAATCGAGTGAACACATTATCCCTTCCATTCAGTACGTTCACCCGGCAGAGATAACTATCTATGTACAGAATGGGCAACTGTCAGTCACTGTTGCAGCAATGCTATTGTGCTTGACTACTGCTACTGTTCGCCGATGATGCAGACGACAGAGTGACCGACGTCTCCAGCATCTGACTGTGCAGTTGTGACTGGGCAATGTCATGCAGGGCTCGCTGGACCTGCACCAGTAACTGTTCACCCTGAGCCACCACGTCCTCCAGCTGCTTGGCGGCTTCCTGGTTCTCCTGCTCCAGACACTGCAAACTCGCCAGCTGCACCAACAACGTGCATATGCTTTTAGTATTATTAGGCCACCTGTATGCAGTAATGGGAAACCTTATGTTTTGGCTGTGTTTCCTCTGCTTTTTTTCCACTTCCCCAAAACCAGACAATAGACCAGTATCAAAACTGGAAGAAAGGTTGACCTTTACCTGAAAGAAATTAAGGCCAAATTTTAGCAATATCCAATTAGGGGTTTTGGAGGGAGGAGCATTTCACTACATTTACGATCTAAAATGCGAGAGGGTGCAACGAGATCTCCAAGCTCACTAGGCCATCACTGTGAAACTTAACTGCGGAATATAGACCTGTGTGCTTTATAATTCGGATCCCAAAATTTGATGGCCGTGAATTTTACATCATCTGGACTTATGGTACTGGGTGGCATCACACTAGGTTCTGCCTCAAAATTCTAGTTCAAGTTGTCGACGAAGTACACGACAGACAGAAATAAACAAACAAGTAAAAAACATCCTAGATAAGCTAGTGAAACCATAAAACGATAGCAACAAATATGCCAGGCCCAAAATCAAGTAGCAGATGACTAATTAACCACACACAGCAGTGTTGTCACTAGGATTCAGCGCAAGGGGAGAGAACACCTGGTGCTACAGGGCCCAGCTCACGACCAAACCTGGAGGGATGTCTGGCCAGGAGGAAAATTCAACGCAGACCCTCGATGCCTTTGGGACTTTCTAAAGCCAATAAAGGTGGTGACCCATCCCCCCTGTGACCGGGAATGAGAGAGAGGGCAAAAAACTGAGAAAAAAATTTAAGGGTTACACAGAAAAGCATTTCACACAAAAGCACTTTAAGATTAATGCAGTAAACAATGGCTATAAGACTGTATGTGAATTTGTGAGATGTGAAAAAGCGTGTGCTATGCTAAAGTGACCCGAAAAATTAACAGCTGCAAGCTAACGTGACAGCAGCGTTTTCTGCGTGTCTGACAAATTTGTATGAATACTATGGCAGTACGCATTTCTACTTTCTGAAAGAACCAAGTGCTGCGTTTTAGTCTGTGGTTTCTAGAGTACAAAGATGTATGCTGTTTTCTGTGGCGCCGTGCCCTCGTGGAATATATCGCCTGGAAAACTTGGCTTCGTGTCCATGCACAGCTAAACTGTTGGCCACAGCCATGTTCTGTGTGTGTCCTACATGTTCAGCCATGCGTAACAAAGTCTACAGTCATAATCAGCTGCCAGGGCTATGGCCACAAGACAAGTACAGCTTTGCTGATGTCAGTCGCCGCCAGGTGTGGTCTGCGGGCCATAGGCGTGAGAGGTCCAGGCCCCGCAGCCGTTGCAAAGGTCAACACTAATATGCAGCCGCCACCCATCGATCAGCTGATCCACAACTTGACATCCTCTTGCCGCTGTTTACTGAATGACCTGTAACGTTTGCCTGAGATGCCGTTCAGATGTGGATTATGTGTGGCGCCGCAACCTTGGCAGTCCCGTTTTCCGCGTGTCATAGACATTCATCAGGCCACCAGACATTGTCGCATGTGACACACTGTCATGGTTTCCAGACAGTTATACATAGTTTGTCGTGACTTGTAATTTTATTTGTGGACCTTGAAGTTAACTATTACTTAGGCCACGTTAAAAATGTCTTATGTAAAGGCCCAAAGGGACATGTGTACCAGTGCACTACAGTCTGTGGTGCCGATGACATACATTCTAGTCTTCAATGACCAATCAGTGCCACAAAAATTCACCAGTAAGTTTATATGATATCCTCTTCACAAGCACTTTGCACAAACGGTAGACAAAACAATTCCTCTAACAAAACTGCTTGAAGTGATAATAGATCGATCAATTAATCAAGCATCAAACAGTGAGTGACTAGTTTCTCAACGGCACTTCAGCACAAAATAGGCCATTCAGTGCCAAGCATCAAACAGTAAATATGAATGATCAATAACTGTCATATACAGAGTGTGCCAAAAAAATGTCCAAACTTGTTTTTGTTAGAACTTTGTCAAATCTCCATCAAATTTGATAATTTTTGGCACACCGATAGCCAAGACAATAGAATTATGTAAGATAAACTCATTGTCTACATTAGACAATTTATGTCAACACACTACCATGTAAAATGCAGATGCTACAAATTGTTACATTACGCGGTGATTACTGGTATCAAATTGCTCACATTTTTATTATCAAAATGACAGAGAGTGCCAAGTGATGTAATAATTTTGCGGTATTAAATATTTTACGCTGAAAACAGCAAACAACAAAATAACTGATTGGTGAGCTCAAAACACATTTTGTACATGAATGAGTGCTGTGCATTTTGATCAGTTGATCATTAATGCCGCTGTCAGCTGTGGCATCACGTCTAAGCCATTGTGTACACTTTGAAAATTAATTCTGGTAACTTAAAAACGAGTTGTTACACAACCTTATAATACTGCTGAATAAATCACATTTTAGTTTATTGTGTTCTTAATTAAGTTGTTGAAACTTTCACAGAGACAACAACTCAGCATTATGCAACAATCTGGAGCATCTGCAGCAGTGCGTTGACATAAATTACGTGAGGTAGACGATGAGTATAACTTACACAATTATATCGCCTTGGCTATCTGTATGCCAAAAAATTATCAAATTTGGTGCAGACTTAATGAAGTTCTGACAAAAAAGTTGGGACATTTTTTGACACACCTTGTACATGAATGAAAATTTATTCTATATTGTATAGGCAGTAGCATGTAAAATTGCATTCTGCCTGGACTCTACATATGTTGATGATATGCTGTAAACAGACCTGCAATTCTGGTGAAGAGTCCTCACTTGGCAGAGAATCTATTAGAACGTCAATGTCTTTCGCAGTGCGAGCAATTAGCTGAGCAAATAACGCAGCTTCATCTGTGACATCCAACAAACATGCACGACGTTGCACGTAGACTTCATGAGATACCGCTAGTCATGTAAAAGTATCATTCTATTTTTATATGATGCCAAAACATCTCAGTGATATATGCAATCTGTATGTATGGTAACTGAAGTAACTGCGGATAAATACGGCGCCGGACTAAAGTAGGATACCTCAACGTAAGCAAGTTAACGTATCTCAGCAGACTCAGAATGGGTATTTACGATCAATTTTATTTTTAAATGATGAACCGCTCGTTTAGTTTAAAATTATTCACTTTCGTTAGCTTACAAAACTTTGTTAAAATATATCACTCGAATGCACAAAAAATGTGGCCAACGTTTCTGTTTTCACTCAACTACACAGAACAGTAGTTTTCAACCTTTCTGCTGCAGCGGAACCCTAAGTAAGTGTCAAAATCACTCATGGAACTCCACGCATTGATTGCAAGTCTAGCGACGTATGTGAGGTTGAAGCTACAGGGCGTCCACGGACTCATTTTACTCCCAGAGAAAAGCCCCCATGTAAATGATAGAGCAGTAAAAGATGACCAAACTATATTATGCATTATGAGCGCATTATTAGGCAGCAGTACACTATTTTATTTAACCAAACATGACAGGCGAGGCGGTCGTTGACGGCCGATTAGTGCCCGCCACTGACCCAGAAAAATTATCACCTTGTCGGCAGGTGGACGCCCTTGGACATACACATATTTTGTAATTTTTCTTAGCAGAGTGTTCAAAAAATTGAGTTAACTAAATAAATAGTCAAACGATTTCGTAACCATAACTCTAATCAATACGTTCTTCTTTTTTCTTCTTTATTTCCAATAATAAACTAATCCTCGAAGTTGAGTAATGTCATAAGGCCTACGTTATAATATAGGCCTAAATGCAAATATGCCAAAATTACTAACAACAAAAATGATTTAACAGAGTACAGGGTGGCCCAAAAAAAACGGGGCCACTCTGTTATATAACTTCTAACTTCAGAAATACTGCTTAGATCTACACGATTTTTTGCAGAAATCAAGGTCGTTTCATTCTCAACACAAAAACATAAGTTATTGAAATTAATTATGTGCAACAGTGGCGCCACCTGGCGAATACGAGTTACTATTTCAAATGACGCTCGGCAATTGTT
>Ga0209367_1004993_pt1 | contig 18387 bp, 10 predicted proteins | sample WorMetLIZISLAND2_FD_187412 | JGI IMG/M metagenome (GOLD analysis project Ga0209367, IMG submission 187412) | Marine gutless worms symbiont microbial communities from Max Planck institute for Marine Microbiology, Germany - Olavius geniculatus... ... | reverse complement strand
AAAGTGTAGTAAATTTCGAACACGGAGGGGTGTATATTTCACCTATATGGGGAGCAAAAACCCCTGGGCGGATTGAGCCCAAATTTTGTTTGTTGGTAGGCGTCCATGACGTAATCACGCCACTAAAATTTGGTGACGATCGGTTCAGGGGTTTTTGGTTGGCTGAGGGTCAAAGTTTGCATTTTCCCATATACTTTGAAGGTCGTCCTTACAACACTCACACTACCGTGTGAGGTGTGATTGAATCAAACTCAGCAGCTCACCAGCACACATAAAGCCTTTTGGTGCCATTATCATGTATATCAAAAGCAGAATGGCAAAAACATCATATGTAGATCTGACCGTAGCAAAAAATCCTGACTACAAACTACAAAATTCTTCAAAATGCTACTTAAATATTTATTTTCTTACGTAATGAAATATAGCAAACATGAGTGTTATTTATTAACAAACTTCATAAGAACATTAACAAGTAATTTGAGCAAAGCTAACGTGACGCGCAATAACAGCGGTCCTGCCACGTTGGCAATCAGTATACAGGAATAAGATATTAATGCACCTTGTAAGAGTACTTAAATTTGAGGCCTCCGTATGGAAGACTTCTTGAATTTAAGAGACTGAAACTTAGATTCTTGAAAATGTACATTCTATGCTAAAAATGTCATATGCAGGTTGTCCAGGTCCATCTCCAGCCATTTCCATGCAATTCACTGTTAAAATGTGTGATGCAGCCGGAAATCTCAAAGATATTCACTAAATACTTTTGTTTCAGACAGATGACACATCATAGCAAAGACTTGACCTAAAAGTTTGCCAAAAACTCATTGCACAGAGCAATAATAATAAATTATTAATAATAATAATAATAATAATAATAATATAATAATAATAATATAATAATAGCAATAATAAATTACACATAAAGCAATGCATGCTGACCAATGCGTATGTGTTTCTGCGGCGAATAGACGAGCCATTCATAGACCTCATCTGAGACAACAATCACATCGTGCTTACGACATAGCTCCGCTATTAGCTCCAACTCTTCCGCAGTCATCACCTATGTCATAAAGCAATATCACAGAAGCAACTACTATTAAGCATTGGAAGCAAAAGCCTTGAACAATTAAATAACTATCAATATTATTGATTGGTGATATTTATCCACACAATTATCTCATAATACATGTGCAGTAATTCTTAATTCACACTAACACCAAGATCAAGATCACCATAGGCAAGACAAAACCCTGAGCTGATGTTGCAGTAATTGTCTAACACGACGACCAAAAATTAGAGTCAAAACTTATGAAAGTCTGCTTGAATAATTTCACACAAAAATACTTAATAAGAAACAAAAACATGCAAAAAATTATGCTTTAACTAATAAATAAATTCCACTTTTGTGTACACTTGCTAACCTGAAATAATTCCAAAAAAACTGGCAAGGTAAAGAAGAAATAGCAGCATTAGCTGTGAGAGTAGCATTAGCAGTATTAGAACATGCTGTAATTTGTAACGCACAATCTGTCAACGTAAGTCATGATGTAAACACTGGAATGTTAACTTTTCCAATTCCATTACAGCCATCACTCATGATTTACAGGATTTAAAGGATGATTTAAAGCACATTTCAAGAATTGCTTTGAAACAACGTTGACGATTCCAACAAAGTACCGAACCATCGAAAGGCATGTCTTAACTGCCAACAAAGCTATTCAATTTCCGACCACAGACAGGTGGTAAAATAACAGATAATCTTCCCAATTAATACTGAACTTCAAATCAACAGTTTTTGTAGCCTACGAAGACAGACTTACTTTTCCAAGTGGATTGTTTGGATTATTGATGATAATCATTTTAGTTTTGCTGTTAAATTTGCTCGCCAGCTCTTGAGGATCAAGCTTCCAGTCTGCACTGGAGATAACGCTGCCTTGCTTGCACTGCAGAAACAATAAATAATAATAATTAACAATAATTAATAATTATCAGTGTTAACTCAGTACTATTATGTTAACTGCATAACTGCAGCATGAGTCAAAGATGGATAAATCATACAATTATGCACAAACTCACTAAATGCTAACCGATTAAACAATTTTTCCACTAACAAACTCAACAAATAATTTGCAATAAAAGAGTTTCTCAAAGTTCTAGAACATCTCAAAGATGTTGCTTCACTACCTTGTAAAATTTAAATACTCAAAATCTGCACTATCAGCAGAGGAATGCACATGCAATATAGAAATTATTGGTTAATATTTGGTAAAGATATGGACAAGATAAACATCTTCCTTTTTTGACTACTTCCCATGTACAGATGACAAATGATCAAAAGTGATAATAAAAAACATAGAACAAAGTATTATAATAATGATTCCACAAACAAATGCACAATTCTTGTGTATTTAACTACATTTTTATATATTTCAATAATCATACTTTAGATCTGTGTGCCTTAAAAGTTTTGTTAGCTAATGATAATTCCCAATCTGTAATTTCCAATTATTCACTTCCAAAATAAAAATGTCAGCAATGCAAAATAATTAGAGCTGTCAAGGCGCTAATTTTTTTAAAACATTAACGCAGTGCGTTAATTTTTTTAATGCATTAATTAACGGATAAATTAACGCACCCAGTCCCGTCGAGATGGAGAGTAGGAGGTAAATTACCCCGGGCCCAAGAAGTTTATGAAACCCGCCTGTAGAATATAAAAAGTTAGAAAAATGAAAAAAAGTTTTAAAAACACATATAATTTTTATTTTTTAAACGTATTTATTTAGACTATTTACTATTTAACTATTACAGTATTTTTATTTTGTATATCATCTCTTGTCCATTATAGAGTCTATCATTTTGTGATGGACTCTATTGGGTTACGCTGGTGGTCCAGACGACCATTCGACGTCCAAACAGTTGGTGTTTTTGACGGTCGTTTTGACGGCCGTTCGGACGGCTTCCAGTCTCCTGGGTTAGAAGATCATTGGTCCAGACCGCTAGTGTGACCCCTCCTTAACTCTGACTGCGTCACCATGGTGCAGCGACGGCGACGTACCAACCAGCGGCTTGGGGCTATCGGAAGACTATTAGGCCTATGCGTTTGCGCTTAATCTCTCATCAGTAAAAATCAAAAATTCTCACAGAATTCACACAGAACCCATGGAAATTCAGCACAGTTCCCATACCTATCTCATACCCATCCATACCCATGGGAATTCCCATACCTACGAAAACTAGATTAGTTACTTGATTTCATTCGATTGTCATATAACCGTAGTTTAATGGAATATCCGAACATTTGCTGCACAGAATTTGGTAACTAAATGAAATAAATTTACGCATGTGCGTTAATTTTTTTAACGTGCATTAATTTTTTTAATGTGCATTAATTTATTAACGCATTAACGCGTTAACTAACACGTCAAGTGTGACAGCTCTAAAAATAATACATTTATAAATACCTAAATAAATAAAAAAACAAATTTCAAGTGCCGTACACACCCCTGTAGCAAGTTAAAACACCTTGCAACTTAAAAACCAAACTAAAGACAAAAAATGCAATAATGTGTTAATTCCATTTATCCCACAGAGTACAAAACAGCAGTTTAAATGAAATCAGCTCAAAATATTTGGAAAGTGCATCTTCAATGGCTCTGATGCGATGAAGCAGTACTAATACATTGCTAATACTTGCAAAATAAAGATGCTTTCAACTGTTGCCTAAAACAACTAAAAGATGTAAGATATAAACAAAGAAGCTACTTACTGGCCTCAATGGGACAAAGACTGGAACACCACCTGCGACGGCTACCATTGGCTCATAGCAGTCGAAAAATGGCTCAATTATTATAACCTGTGTTACACAAGCAAACACCGAAATCATCGGAGAGAATACATGAACTGTGCAGAATTTAACACAATTACATAAAGCTGTCAAGCAACTACACTGTGTCTCAATAAAAAACAGCCACTTTTATTTTTCGAATAACTATGTGAAACATTGGCTGATTTTGATAATTTCTGGCACACAACATCAGGAAAAAACTTGACGTTAATAATTATGGTTTAGCCCACCACATCTTAATACTGTTGCTACACTACCTCGTGAAATTCCGTAGTCGTAGTTTGGCCATTTACAACAATGAATTTATTCTGGGCAGTGCATGCATCAGCTCAGAAATGATTAATTAAATAGTGACAAACACGAGTAACAGTTATAATCTCTCAGAAAGTCTTATGTGTTACACCACATCATTTTTATTACTGCATGTGCTTAAAATGTTCTCATCGAGCCCGAGCACAAGCGGAGGACTTTGACATGACTTGCCAATAATATGTTCCATAACGTGCGACCCAGAATAGCTCACTTGCTGATGATACCTCATTTTAGTTTGTCGACGTACAATCTTAAAGCAAATGCGATTAGTAGAAAACATGCAACAGATTTTCAATAATTTTGTCGCCTCAGTGATTTTCTGAGCCAATGCATGCACTCCCCAATATGAATTCGTTGTTGTAAATGACCAAAGTACAACTTCTGCATTTCACAAGGTAGTGTAGCAAAAGTTATAAATGAGATAGGTTAAACTAAAGCCATTTAAGTCTAGTTTCTTTGCAATGTTGTGTGCCAAAAATTATCAAAATCGGCCAATGGTTCACAAAATTATTTAAAAAATATAAGTGGCACATTTTTTATTGAGACATGGTGTAATTTCTGTAATCACGTTAAGTCTCAGGGCTGATTATTCCAACTGAGTATTTTAATTGTATGTTAATTGCAGTTATAAATCTAAATGCATATCTGACTGCAGCTAGATTTCAGTTTGTAGAAAAAAAACTAACAACATTGATTTTTTATTGCTGTTAATTCACTAACATGTTAGCATGATGGCTATCTAATACACTGTGTCTAAAACATCCCAAATCTTTTCCCATGTAACTTGAAAAATGACTAATACGTTTTAATAACTTTTGGCATAAATATTCCTGACACAACAAATAAGCATAAAATTCCCAGCACAATTTGAAACAAAGCACCATCCAAAAGCAAACTCAGTAAACTTGAGTAATCACAGAAAACTTACGCAATTAAGATAATCAGATATTTTCATGCAAAAATATTAGTAAATGAAACCGATTCTAGAGGCAGTGAAAAAAAATTTTCGCCCCTAGCCATGCACCTGTGACAATTTTAATCTGGCCTCTGCACATTTCTTTATTTCATTGCATTAAACTGCACATGCAGGACAAAATTTTTCTTTGGAATAAATAATAATTAAAACAAACAAAGAACAGCCAGTGGCGTGAGAAAGATTTATGATCGGACCTCATCTCCTGGGTTGATAAGACCTTGCACAGCGCAGAAGAGTGATCCGTAAGCACCAACAGTACATAGTATCTCTTGATTCATGTCAATATTACGACCAAACAATGGAGAATATGTTTCGGACAGCGCTTTCACCAGGTGTGGATTACCCTGCAAACAATCAACATTTGTTCGTTTAAAATTACTCAAAAAAGTTAACAGTTGTACAGGGTGCGGCAAAAAAAGTAGCCCCCCAAAGTTTGTCGCTGTTTTCTCAGCAACCGCTTAGAATTTTAATTTGAAATTTTACACATTTATTTGCTGAAACCAGTTGCATCTAACTGCCAAACAAAATTTGATTCTGTTGAAAAATGACAGAGTTATAGACTTTTTAACATGACCGCCTACCGATTTTTCGGCATTCAAAAATGTTCTGGCTTCGATGCCAATTTAATAACATCGTGGAAACAACACAGTTAACTAATGATCAAATGCCAAAATTCCGTTGTCACTGTGAATGTTCGAAGTGTCCACCGCCAGCTCCAACACAAGCCTTCAGTCGCTTTGAGAAGTTTTTCACTGATTTGTCGATCGTTCCCTGTGGCAGGTTGCCCCAGATAACCTGAAGCGCTTGCTAGAGTTCAGCGATTGTCTTCGGCTTTGTTTTAAGCTTGCAGTAAACTTCCAACATTGCACCCACACATGATAGTCCATTGGGTTCATATCCAGCGAATTTGGAGGCCACTGGTCTTTGGTGATGAAATCTGGACAATTGGTCCGCAGCCAGTCATGTGCGCTGCGCTGCGTTGCCCGTGACGCGCCATCCTGCTGAAAGATAAATCCAGTGGGCAGCCAGCGACTGTTTTAAAGGAAGGATAATTTAATGATAATTTATAAACATATTTAGCATGAACATTTTTGAATGCCAAAAAATTGGTAGGCTGTCATGTTTAAAAGTCTATAACTCCCGTCATTTTTTAAGAGAGTCAAATTTTATTTGGCAGTTAGATGTAACAAATTTCAGCAAATAAACATGTAAAATTCCAAATGAAAATTCCAAGCCATCGGTGAGAAAACAACGAAAAACTTTAAAAGGCTACTTTTTTTTGCCGCACCCTGTATATGGCTGTTTACGAAAAACCCATAATAAAGTTACGGAGCATGATTTACCTTATGGGATCATACAATTTTACTTGCAACCGGACAGAAATAGATGCCCTGTACCTTTTTAACCCAGGGACAGACTAGAACTCGATTTACATATCCCAAAGGGACAAAAGGATGAGTTGGCCTTGGTGTTCGTTATATACCAAAATAGTTTATCTGCCCGCAAACAGTCACCCATCCAAGTAATAACCATTTGACAGCAACCCGACTGGAAGTTGAACCCACAACCCCTCTATCGTAAGTCCAACATCTAACCATTATGCCACCAACCTACCTATGCAGTGTCAAAAAAGCAAAACAGCCTTGCCTAACTGTGACACAAATCATTCAAGGAAGCCAATATAAACCGGCTATCATTCATTAACTGCTGCAACCTACAACATAACGATTAACTGACAATTGAGCAATATTACTCACAGAGCTGCGTGTGTATTGGTGAACCAATGGATTGGAGCTGGCCGCAACCTGCTTCAGAGCTTCTGTCACGACCGACGGTGGCATGTAATCGGGAAAACCTTGACCCAGATTCAGTGCTTTGGTCTCGACTGCCAGCTTTCCGAATTCAACCCTTTGCACATTACGCATTATGGTCATTACGCCGAATGCTCCCAGCAAACATAGATAATATTATAAACAAAAAAACCCCACTAACGCAAAGGCGAACGTGCAACAGTAATGCAGTATTCACATGTTACTAAAGCTGTATGTCACAACTATGAAACTAAAAATGCCTACATTAGGCCCGGAGCGAACAAAATCTAAGTTCATCGCTCCCAGCAATGATGTTTCATTTACACTCGCCAGAGAGTGCCAGATGGTGCAACCGGTCTCGCTCAGCCGTACTGGCTTGATAATGCAAATTATCCCCACCCCCTGTCATTTAGCACCTTTGTTGAGGGTGAGCCCTTTTGAATTTATGAAAAAGCTTTATGGACCCTAAAACTAGAGTCTTCCAGACAGCCGATGGTGAAAATTTGGTGACCCTAGCTTGCATCATTTTTGACCGATCCACCCGTGTGACAGACAGACGGACAGATGGATGGATGCTGATGATTTTATCAACGTCTCACCAAGTGCCAAGCATCCCCTATGAAATCCTCAACTGACTACAAATGAAATTATAAATCAGATAAAATATTCTACGCCTTATAATAAAATAAAAAGAAGCATAACTGTGATGACCGTTTACTCTGAGAATAAAAATAAATGCCAGCTAATGCTTGCTGCAAAAATTTCATCAATTTCTGTATGTGCTTCACTGTTCTTACAAAGTCTAGATGACAATCACACAGGCCTATACATTCACATAGTGGTCATTTTCACCAATGCTATTCCTTCATCGCTTTGATGTTATTGATAATTCAGCAAAGAAAGAGCAACTAGCCTGCATAAATCTGCTCTGGTAATTCCCAACTATTGTCAGCTAAAATGGCTAAATCTGAAGTAACCCTGGAATAATTGGGTGAGCTAAACAAGTAGTTGTTTTTCATCAATTCCCAGAGTTTATTTTTGGGCACCCAACCTAAACTGCGGTAACAACTAAAATAAATAACTGTATTAACTGTTGGTAACCAATAACAGTTATTCAAGAAAAACCCTGGTAAAATATTGTTACGGTTCAGAAGCTATTTATGAAAGATAACATAGCACTAAAAGTTATACATTAAAAATCACTATTTAAAATAAGGAGAAAAAACAACTATATTACCACACACTGGGAACATGGCCTTCAAAACGCTTTGCTATGCTGTGTTTCTGACTGGCCATCTTGCACTGAAACAGTACAAGCAGCAAAATCAAATGCTAACCACTGTAATGCAAAAGCTGATACTTCAACTCAGCTGGTCACAGTTCAGAGTACAAAGCTCAGATTAGACCTACTGAATACAACAGCCCAGGTATATGTACACATTAAGCAGGCAGTGCATTAGCATTATTAGCATACCATCAAATGATGTATAGTAGTCTGCAAAATCTAGACACTTTCTGATGAATCATTTCTGTATTTAATACCTGCAATTCATGTAATTTGCTCATTATAATATTTTTTCTTATTCTTACCACAATGTGCAGTAAGCAGCATAATTGAGCACAAACCACAAGGTAACAGAACTCTGTAACTGGGAAAATATCCAGTAAAAATTAAAAAAGGTCTACTGATAAAATGAAAAAAAACTGGCATTAAAAAACTCAGAATCATCCAGAATTAAAATATTTAACTACCACAGTACAATAGACACTGAAACAGTACAGTAGACACTGAGCATTAGTTGCTTAAAATAACCAAAATACATAGAATAGAATAACAGTCTACTTAATCTAAACTACACAAACAGCAAAATTTTCTCACCCACTGTATAACACAAGAAGGTAACAGCAGATGAGACTGGTACAAGTGTTTCAAAGTAATCAAAGACTGTTGCCACTCACAGTATGGTACAATGTGTCTGCAATTGAGAGCTAGATGTTGCAGCATGACAGCATTTCAAACCTACAAAATCAACAATGCTTATCTAAAATACAGTACACCTGTCAGCCACTTTGCTTAGGTATTATGAAAAATATTATTACATTCATAAAAGTTACTAATTGCCAATTGGGACACATACTAAACAAAGTAAAATCCCGCCCGACATAGTATAGGTCATTTCGGGGATGGCCTTTACAGGCAAAATGCACACAAACACATAATAATGGAACAGTAAGTTTAAACTTTACAGAAACACAAAACACAAACATGAGCTTAACCTAAAATTGTAAGAAGTCCATTATATGCATGCATATGTGATTAAGATAATGGTAGTTCTAATAATCTTCCCTGTTATCCTCCAGACAGTCATCAACTGATATGATAAAACATGAAATACGCAAATGTGGCAATGATAAACTTTAGACCAGCAAAATAACAAATTTCAATTTAGCCAGAATCTTAGATCTGATTAAATTTAAGCCATAATTTTATGCAAATACAGAATTTCACACAAAAATACAAAATTATGGAGACAAATGCAAAATTTTGAATTGCTACAAAATCAGTGACAAACTGAAAATATGACTTAAAATGCAGCATGTTTAAATTACACTGGCGTAGCCATAAGGGGCACTGGGAACATGTGCCTTCCCTCCCCTGGAGTCTACTCCATCAGTAAAAATAGTGCCAACACTGCACCAAAACACTTCATTATCACGCCAAATCATCATATCATCAGACGCAAAGCGATCAGCCAAAGTGTACCGCCGTTGCCAAGGCCAAAAGTTATAAAAAATTCTGGAGATGGGGTACAGTCTTCCCCATCCCCAATCCCCTGAAAGCGTCCCCTACATACTACATCCAGATCCTGACTATGCCACTGCAGAACTTATACGGTTAAAATGGTCCGGGCAGAACAGTGAGGTCACTCAGCGTACTTAATTGTCTGTCATGTACAGCATGTACTGATTCTTTTACTAAGCGCCCATACAAACTGCATGATGAAAAACTTTGCAGCAAACCTGGGACCATAAACACAAAACGAAACCAAACCTTTTGCCACATTACAATAACCTATGTAAACATATTAATTAGCAGCATACAGTACGCATAATTTGCTTAGATGCAATGCAAGATACGCTTACAGGCCTTGCATGAGCTCGAGATATCTGTTCCTTATGCTACTGTAACTGACACGCCCACTTTTAGTGCCGATCAATATGTCACCAAACAGTACTGCATAACATCGACTACCGCACACAGAAATATAATATTCTGTCACTGTAACATAATATACCAAAAATACGTTGACTATATATGATAAATCACTTACAAAACAAGTAATTACAGTTATTCGATGTTCGCAAACAACCGGAAACACACCTTCACTAAAAGTCAAAAAGTAGATAACATGCCCATAGTTAAATAAGTAAAATTACGGTGAAACAAACCAAACACAACCTACTGTAAAAGTCCAAAATGCTAAAAAATAGATTTTTCGTACATAAAATCGGCTACCCGTAGAAGTATAAAAAAATTTTTCCAAATTGTATTCAATGATTTGCTGCTTGTAGTTACGTCATTAAGCTAAATTAAACTTCAAGTGCAAAATTTTGTGACGTATTTTGTGACGTCAGTATTCAGTAGTGCGGTATACTATGTAGGTCAGTGCGTGTACAACACACATCAAGTTTGAATTCGAAACGTAATATTTGATATTTAAACCTAACTGCTAACTTCTTTTCGGTCTAGTCTGCGCCGCAGTACGATGAATTTGCTCATCGATCATTCTCATATTGTGGACTTTGCGCCGCGGTAGGCCTATCAGGTAATAAATACTCTTTGCTATAGGATACGTGTTTTGCTGTGCTGTTGAGGCTGGGCTTCGTTGGACGGTTGTCTGGGGTTTATATATGTATTGTTGATTTCCAAAAGGTGTCGACTCTGGCGAGCGACTTCGTTGACTTTGTGTTCCAGTTTATCCGCATATTTATCCGAAGAAAGCTGCATTTGACCGTTGAGCGGACGTTCTTCATTGCACTGGCGAACTACTAATCTATGTTCCGGTTCATTGTGCCCTTTTCTTTGTGCAGATGTCATTTTTTTGTGCATTTTGACGTTATATATAATGCTTATGATTTTTTATGGTTTGCTGCGGATGTCGCGATAGGGTTAGGGCTGTGATTGAAGATAGAGTTATGGATAGGGTGGGTTAAGAATATGATTAGGAGATGGTTAAACTAATAAATTGCCGTTTAATTACATAGTTAACTTTTGCGACATTTGCATATTCGCACATGCACAATCCACTTTTTACCCATAGCTGCTGATTTCATACCACCATAAATTATGTCCCATGATGGAGGAAAAGTTACCACAGAATATAAAACTAAAACATTCTTCATAGAATTGATCATTTTTTCACTGTTGTGGAATAGAACCTCATACAGGTGATGCAAAAGTTGCAGGGCAATGTAAGATTTGCTATCAGTTGAAGTCTCCTGGCCAGGCTTCGGGTAAAAAGCGGATGTCACAACAGCTAACTCTGTAATAAGGCCTAACCTTAACCGTTATCTTAACCCTATCAGTAACCATAGCTCTATCCCTATTGTGACATCCACAGATCTGCACATCTGCTGATCCGCTTTTTACCATCGTCCTGCTGGCCAGTTGTCACGAGCATGACGGCAGCAAAAACTAATGAAAACAGTTTTGGTAGTTTTCGATAATTTTTGGTACTGAAAACCTTAACCCTAAAACTTAACCTTAACTGAGAACTACCAATAACAACCAGTTGGTTGTTTTCGGTAGTTTTTAGTTGTTTTTGGTATTTAATGCTACCGCCAGCAGCAGGCTCTAGTAATATGTGGATCAGCGGATATGCGGATCTGTGAGTATTATTTTAGGGTTAAGGCTGGGGTTAGGGATAGTCTTAAGATAAGGGTTAGGGATAAGGACAGCTTAATTGCTGGATTACCTGTTGCAATATTCGCACATTGGCTATCCGCTTCTTACCCATAGCCACTGGCAGTGTTTGCGTTGACTGCACAGGCACCAAATGTAATCAAATCCGGTATGGATCATGAGAATTATGGCGAGGGTTAGGTTTGGTTAGTCATCTGATCTGATGACATAATAATCATATTTTTTGTCACTGTCAGTGCTGTGTTGTGTGACACTCAGCAGTGCTGAGGGCATAGAGCAAGAGTTGTCCAAGTGTGGAATTGTAGTACTGTACTGGCAAAATAGTGGTGAATATCTATGGTGTCTCTGGCTTCTCAAGGAGGAATCACGACTTACTTTCACCAGTATTGACGGAGTATGTACGATAAGTTTATGGTAAGATGTAATCACTGAAGTGCTCATAGATTGATGTATGGACAGTAGAGCTGTCAGATTAATGCACTAACCGTTAAACAAGTAATTTGATCAAAGCTCATGAGACACGTGACAGCCTAGCAGTTCCTGTTCGCAGGTTGTCTTGGTCTATCTCCATCTATTTCATCGCAGTTTGCTCTTGAAGTCTGCATGCGCCGCAGTCGCAAATTGCAAAAAAAACCCCACTAAATTCACTTATTTTGAGGGTTCAAGGTCATTCAGGGTCATCATTGTTGACACCACTAAAAGCTTGTCACTATTGCTTGTTATGATAAGCAGCATGTCTGTGCCTATCTGCAACCGTTTTCATACAACACCAGCCAATAATGGTAAAATAACCACTTTTAAAGGGGATAGCCATCTTTGATGCAAAGCTGCACAGGCCGCCTTGAACTTAAGGGATCGGGACTTGGACAGCTAAAATCTATGTTGAATGGTGAAAATTACATAGGGCCTATGCAGGTTGTCTTGGTCTACATTGTGGGCCAAAAAAAAACCGGATCTGTTTGAGCGTTGATAACTCAGCAATGGTTAGTGGTAGAAAGACGTGTTATACGTCAAAAGTTTCAAAACGCTGTAAAGAATAAGCAACAAATTTGCATACTGAAGCATTTAAATATTTTTTGCCTAATTTGCATAAATATGCGTCATCCCCGAAATTTTGCCAAATCTGACTGTAACACATGGATTTAACATGGATATTTGAGCTTTTGTAACTTAACGATGTTTGTTGATGGAAAGGTGTGTAATATGTCAAAAGTTTTGAAATTGTGTACTGAAGAAGTGTACAACTTGCTTGTTTCAGCATTTAAATATTCTTTGCTTGATTTACACACATCTGCTCTACTCCGAAAATCATGCTAAATTGGCAGTAACACATGAATTTAAGATAATTTTCTTTCAGCATACAGTGAAATATCAACAATCGTTAACACATACGTTGAGTTTGAATGAATCGACATAGGCAGTTGCCCAGCTTTTGCATTCATAACCGTCATCGGTCTTTTTAGACAGCTGAGCGATCGCTGGAGTCAATGTGTTCAGGATCAGCTGAGCCCAGCATTCGATTAGCACGCGTTTTAGCTGGTCAGTTACTGAATTTTTGTGACCGTGCTATCTGTTGCAATGCCCCAACACTGCATTATTCACAGAATTTAAATCTGGACTTTATGGCAGTGAGTTTTTGAGTTCAACGAACTCGGGCACACGGGAGTTCCTGCAAATGCCTAATTTCAGCGGTAATGAAGATTTATGCAAATTAGGCAAAGAATATTTAAATGATTTGCTATGCAAGTTTGGCCCTTTTTGGCCAACATTCTAAAACTTTTGACATATTACACGCCTTTCTACTGGCAACCATCGCTGAGTTATCAACGCTCAAACAGGTCCGGTTTTTTTGGCCCACCCTGTATATCCAGCCATTTTGTTGCAATTCACTGTTGAAATGTTTGCTTCAGTCAAAAATTATGAAAAATTCAACAAAACCCTTTTTTGAGGGTTTGAGGTCATTCAAGGTCATCAATGTTAACCAGTTCAAAAAGCCCGTGACCAGTGCTTGTTATGATATGCGGCAAGTCTGTATATACTTGCAACCGTTTTCACACTATAAAGGCCAACTGCAGCAAAATAACATCTTTTTAGATGGGGTACCCCTCTTTGACGCCCTCATTCAAGAGGAACCTCCTCACTCATGGGCACAAAATTTTTGTCACAATAAACTAGATTCCTTGCGGCAGCCCACAGTGAAGATCTCATAGTCTTAGCTTACATCATTTCGACACAATACCGCGGATAGATGGACGCCTCGATGATGGCTAAGATGAGCTTAGCACTACATGCTGTCACGTGTAAAAAATTAAGACATGTTAAAAAAATTAATGCATATGCATAAATTTACTACATTCTGTGAAGCAGAAGTTCCAGTGTTCTGTTAAACTGCGGTTATTTGACGATCGAATGAATTCAAGTCATTTAACTGTTGTTGCCATTTCATCGCTGCTGTAAATAGTAATAATATTCAGATAACAGTGTGCAATTTGGTTCTTCAGTTGTCATTGGTTTTTCGTGATTCATCATTTTCAAGTTCTGACATTCAGTTCCCTCAGCAATATTAATGATGCTTTATTAATGCATTAATGCATGCATTAAAAAATTAATGCTTTGACAGCTTGAATGGACAGTGTTGTCAGGAGTCCGAGATGAGAGGCTGTTTGCATCTGTAATTTGTTTGAGACGTGTGTATTATATAAATGTGAATATAACATATGTAGATATTTGAGAGTTGGTAAGTTGTCAGTCTCAGTCAAAATTCCCAGTGCAAGTTGCAGCGAAGCTGACCCGAATTTTCTGCAATGTTGTCTAGCGCCAAATGAGCTTGGACTGTGTTTCGACGTGATTCAGTGAGTTACTTAGTGGGTTTTGTTAGATAAACCCATCTAAAAATCCACCCCAAACTGTCTTGCTGTCTGCCTGTGAAGCTTAATCGAGGAACTCGCTCGACTCAGTCTTTCGTCCAACAGGGGTAGGTAAATCGAGTTCCAGCCTGCTTGGCTAGCTGGAGTTAAGTCAGGGCATGTTCATCTGTGTCGGCTTGTAGGTAAGCTTTGTGTTGGTTATGATTCCATATGGCAGGTGATACTAAGTACTTCTTAAGATGGCTTCCCATGAAGAGCTAGTGGGATACATACCGGTAAGTGTGACTGATGGATACAGATGTACAAATGTCCTACGTGTATTATCCGTAGCAATAGTAAGTCACTGATCACATCTAAAACTGGTGTTATAAACCCACCGCAGAAAACTCACTCTCAGCTCTAATTTCAGTTTCTCATTTTATCAATACTGAAGTGTTTTTTATGTTTCAGTTTTCGAACTTTGAACCTGTTCGCTTGGCAAATTTTCCGGAAATTTTCTTGATGCGGACAGTATCTATCAATGCTTATTTTGGTAACTTAAAACACACAATAACCCCTAAAGGCATCGTGTTGGGTCTTTTAAAAACTCCAGGAGAGTTTCTCAACCTTGAGTGCATTGGTCTGATGATGACATTGCTGGTGTTGGTGATAATTGGTATAGAACTCAGTGCTCGATCTGTGTAATTATATTGTAGGTGTTCTCCCGCACAGGCACACGGGGCACTGTTTGGTTTATCTCACGGATGCAAGCTAGCTGATAGGTTGATTAGGTGGCTGTAGGCCCGGCAGTCTGGCCCAGTGTTTACGTGTTTCATCTTTACTGTGTAACAGCAACATCAGTAGCACTGCTGAATGCTGGTAGATAGTTCTAGATACTAGATATAGCTGGTATTGGTTGCTATCTCGTCACTGGCTAGTGCCTACATACTGTAAGTTTCTAGTTTTGTATTGCAATATATTGCGTTAAAATATTAGCTGCTACTAAAGCAGAAGGTTATGTTTTTATCTGCATCCGTTTGATCATTTGTTTGTTATCCAGATTTTAACTTACAAACTTATTTTGATGAATTTTTTCGGATAGGTGGGGACTAGGTGGCCATTCTGGTGGCAATTTTTAGGTTAGCTGTAGTTACTCATTGCATTCACTAGGTTGCACTATTATTCTTGGCAGAGGTTTGAGTCCTCTTGATCGCTTCTAGTTTCAGTCAAACTAAGGTTCATTTTTTTGCTTTTTTAGTACTGTTCGATTATGCTTGCTCTGATACCTTCCCACTGATTCAAAGCATTATGCATTACCTAGGCTCTGTCATACAGTCGCTTTTGATCTCTATGTCTGTATAGTGTATATAATTATTTGCTTGGCTGTCAGTTTTTGCTTTTTATCACAGCACATTTTTGTGTTTGCTTTTCTGTGTATCTTCTTTTTGTTGTTCAGAGACTTATCCGTTTTTTCAGAATCAGTGTGTGCCATTTTGTGACTGCCATTGCTTGGTAAAGCAGACTCATGTCTCTGAAGTGATCTGGTGAATTAGTTGTGTGGGACGTTATATGGGCTGTGGCCCGGTGCATTGTTTGATGATGTGATTGATGAATGATTTGCACTGCTAGGTGATTATCGTGCTGATTAGCTCATTGAGAGCTCGATCAATGCTGTAAGCGCTGTATACCTGGAATAATATTTAGATAAAGAGAACTTGATTTAATTTTAATTCAGCTGTGTGGCCGTAACAGCATTAAACTAACTAAATATGCTAGTTTAAAAAGTTTTATTTAGTATATTTGGACTAATTAAATAAACTACATCACTATGACCTATTAATTCGTTTCTGTAATCCCAAAAGTGCTTCACAAAGCTTTTGAACGGATTTTCAGTGCACGTTTTTTGAAATAAAAAACGTTGAGCAGGATTTTAAAAACGTTAAAAAAATGTAAAAAACGTGGCAAGAATAAAAAAACGTTAAAAAACGTTTTTTACATCTATGACTCATCCATGCGCGTAGTCACCGACGCCGTTGGACGGTGCCTACTGTAATGCATTACTGCTTGCCCATTGGTCAGTTCAGTTCAGTTACGTCGCTCTGTACGTGAATTACGTCTCTGTTCATGTATAAGCTGATATGTTTGTTAACTTTCTTTGCTGATTTTTTTTTTCAATTTTTCAGCAAAAAACCATGCCTAAAACAGTGCGCGTTATATCTTCCTCATTCAGCCGTGTGTAGTGTGCCGTAGTCATTGTGTCGGTGCAACTATTTCAATGGTATATTATGCTATTGTGATCTGCCGCCCACAGCCAGCGAATTATAGCATTTGATGTACTCATATTGTCCATTGTTATGGCCCATCCCATGCCGTGGCATCTTTGTGTGGCGTAACACTTAATGGTTGTGTTTGGAGGTTTTATTGCGCCGCCCACTGTTTACAGTAACAAAGGTGTGGGAGTGACACAGACCCCTGGATGATTAATAGCTTCTTGTATCACCTAGTTTCCCGCTTCTAACTAAGTGTTTGGGTTATGTTACCATTGTGACCTATGGCTCGAACCTGTTTTGACAAATGCTGCTTACTTACAGTACTTACTAAGTCTGTTATGTCTGTGGGAAGATCACGCAAACACTTTTGAATAGATTGTAACACAATTTTGCACTGCGGTCACATTGGACCAGATAAGTTATGTTATAGGGTGTTTACACGATCGAGCAAACATCGAACTGGCTCAAATGTAGGCTTAGGCTTGTAGCCCACAGCTGATCACGTGTTATAGGCCTTCCAATTACAACCCGCCTGCCCTCCTAATTAGCATGCTAATTACCATAGAACGTCCAGCTAGCTGCTCGATGTTTGCTCGATCGTGTAAACACCCTATTAGTGGATAAGCCCATCTATAGGCACATTTAACATCTGTCTGAAAAGTTCCGGTTAGGATAATCCACTTTCCGTGTCGCTGATTATTTTTTTGGCTGTATACATTACATCATTATAATAGAAGTAGAAAGTGCATGGCCTGAATAAATGCATTATGTCTAGCCCCTAGAATTTCTAGGACCAGTCACATAAGCGTCGGAACCGAGGATCCGAGGAGGCCCAGGTCTCTCATTTTCTACATTGCAGCCGGCCCGGGTATTGACAGTGCTTTTCCGGCGTTTGAAATAGCGCACTTGACATTTGAATTTCAAGTTACAGCCAAGAATGGCCCCGAGATAACCAGGGAAGTGTGTATAAAGAGTCAGTGCAGTAGGGCGTTTAGTGTGGCCTAAATTATGCACTATATATAGGACCGGGTATAGGTTGTTTTTAGAACCGCCAGGTCAGTATTGAGTAGGTGGCCCTGATGTATTCATAATTCACAAGCAGACGTATATTACACGCACTATATGTAAGCAGTTTGTATATTATATATTATATTATATTATATATATAATAAGTATATTATAGGGCCCGGGTTGGTGCGATATATTGCTGACCGTGACAATGGCGTCTTGTATTAGTAACGGTGCCGCCGATGTGGTGACGTAAAGGGCTACTGCGTCGAAAGCACGTGGGCGTATCGCGTAGGCGTACCTCTGTAACGTCCGAGCTTCTGCCGGCGACCCTGGCTGACTGGTCTCGTAACAGACAGTCTGTGGGTGGCGCCGAGTGTACGAGAGGGAGGGGGG
>Ga0209367_1004992_pt1 | contig 18389 bp, 13 predicted proteins | sample WorMetLIZISLAND2_FD_187412 | JGI IMG/M metagenome (GOLD analysis project Ga0209367, IMG submission 187412) | Marine gutless worms symbiont microbial communities from Max Planck institute for Marine Microbiology, Germany - Olavius geniculatus... ... | reverse complement strand
GTACAGCTGACTGGGGTTGCCTAGCCGGCCGCTGCGCCAGCCTGTGTCTGCAGGCTGCACACGGTGGCCGTGCGGCAGGCGGCTCTGGTTAGTGACGAAAGCGCATTAGAGGCGTGTTCGCGATGATGCACTATACAAACTGACAATCTTTACCTTTTTTACCGGCCCTGACTGGAACAAAGGTTCCTTATGTGGTGGAAAATCTTGTTCCACTAGGATGATTATTTTTTTATTATGTGTAAATGTAAACATGTTGTAGGTTTTGCTGTCATGTACTCACGTCTTCCACAAGGTAATACTCTGTTTACATGATCGAGCAAACATCAAGCAGACATCGAGCAAACATCAAGCATAAGCAGGCCTGATCGCCCCTGGCACAAATGTAGTCCTAGGTTTAGCCCACAGCTGATCACGCATTATATGCCTTCCAATTACAACCAATTACAATTACAGCATGCTAATTACCATAACTCGTCGAGTATACGTCGAGCAATTAGCACGTGTATTTTGAATACATTTGCTCGACGTTTGCTCGATGTTTGCTCGATCGCGTAAACGGGGTATAACAACGACTGTTTTTTGCACAAAGTAATAGTAAGCTAGTCTTTAGGGCCTATTCCACGGTTGCAATCGTAATGCGTATCTCTAGGACTATGTTTGCAGTGCTAACAGGTTGATAGCTACTTGGGAGCAGTCAGGCGTAAGCAAACGAACGTCGGTGTACGCCACACGACCAACCGTCGGCCAGCGTCCAATAAGTTTATGCCATATTACTCAGTGCATTGTATTAGTTAAGTCCACACTTCAAACACTGATTTGGAATGCAGTTGCATGCGTGTTGGTTCGAGTTATCAACGACGTTAGTTGCATCAACGAAATTAGTCAACGCCAGGCCCAGTTAATAATTGCATGGGTTACCATTGGTACTCGACAGGTGGGTAAACCTGCCTGTGATCTCTGTCATGTCTGTCAGGCTTGCCTTCAGTCGTTCGAGAGGTTCACGGGCCGCAAGTCATGTCCGATGTGTCGCAAGGAGGAATATCAGACACGTCTCGTACACGAGGGAGCCACACATCTCCGTCACAAGATGGCTACCGTGTACGTAACTATGTAGGCCTATATTCAGTCTGTGAACCAGTGGCAGATCTGTAGGTGGGGAATGGGTAATGGATACACATGTGATACACAGTTAAAGCCACTTCTTGGCCAGTGTTCTGAAATAACAAAACTGTAAATAAGTGTAAAAGAAATATGTACCATACTTTAAAATTTTTTTCCACATGTAATTAGCATTTTTCTGGGGGCTTACTCCTGTGAGGAGGTCAAACCTCATACCCACACCCACACCTATGGCGCCTCGATTTATTTGCCTCCCCTATTCAATAGGCCTACCTCTGGATCCGCCAATGCTGTACACGTGTTTCTTTTTCAACAATTAATTATCTATCACAGTAACTCTCAGAAATCTACTTTGGGCTCCACGTAGAACAATGAGTTAGTTAATCAATGAGTGGAACTTCACAACATGCATGTTTGACCGACACAGTTGTGATCTGAAAAACTGTGAGAATAGGCCCTAATATTTTATGTATACATTGTGTCTCAAAAAAACATCCCAAACATTTTCGATTATAACTTGAAGAAGAATTATCGGATTTTATTAATTTTTGACAAGAATATTCCCGAGACAACTAAACATCAAACCATTATGTAGTTTCCCACCTCACCGAACGTCTGTTTCTGCACTACCTGGGGAAGTCAGCACCAATGAAATACTGCATTTTTACCAAAAGTGGTATTATTACTTAATCTAAATAATGCACAAAAACACATTTTGTTCACATTTTTGACACTTTGGTTGACACTTTATCCAATTGTTACGTTTGTCAACTGCCTGCAATAAAATTGATCGAAATGTTGGCTTACTGTGCAAACACAGGCATGGAGATGATTTCTCCATTTATTGACAGCAGTATCGATAATGTTATGCTCCAGACTAATCCAGACTTCACCAGTTACTTTTGAAATTTATAAACATTCCTGAACATCCTTTGGTAGACACACTGCTGCACGACAGTCAAACCTTGTAATCGACTGGCTATTAGGGGCCACAGATCTGGATAAATGAAATTTATTGATGTTTTTTCAATTCAATTCAATGCATATTTTGCTTGGTCTGTTTTCCCCAGGTAGTGCAAAAACAAACGTTGAGTGAGGTGGAAACTTAAACAGCAGTTTATAGTGTCAGAAATATTTATGCCCAAAATTATTGAAATCTGATAATCATGCTTCAAGTTATGGTCAATAATGTTGAGAATGTTTTTTCACATTTTTTGTATATTTCAATGCATATTTGACTTGTTTTTCTTTTTCTAGTTAGTGCAGAAGCAGACCTTGGGCGTGGTGCAAAACTGAAAGGTCGTTTGATGGCAAGTTGCGTCAGTAATTTTCAAATTAAAAATTAGGAGAATCTGATAACTTTTGTTCACGTTAGATTCGAAAATGTCCAGGATGTTTTTTTGAGACATAGTGTATGTTGGCACAGCATTCAGGCCGCGTGGCGTGGCTATGTTGTCCGCTGCTGGTTCCGCGCACTACAGCAAACCGTCCCTCCGAAGGATCCTAACCGGCGACGCAACTTCTACCAGCAAAAGGTGTGGCGCTATATCACTTTACTAAGTTCGTTGAATCTGTGTGCTCCGAAGTCCGGATCATTGCCCATTTTCATGCTCGGACCAACTAGGCTAAATAATTAAACTGTTAGCTAACAACTTTGGAATGATTGTGCTTATGTTTAACGAGCATAGGTCCTTCCTACAACATTCATGCAAAAAGCTGCACACTGCATTATTAGACCAACCAACGTAAAAACAGCCCATGTTTAGTTTATTTTGTTTTGCATTGTCAGCCATGCAGCGGCATTGTGGGTTATAAAGGTGGGCGGAACAGGAAATTGCAATCTTTCGACAGACACGCTGAATTCCGACAGACAACCATATCCGACGGAGAACATTGTGGGCTCAGGTGCTCAAAATTTCAATTGCGTCCCTGAGTTCTTTTCAAAATAGGGGTTCAGCAGGATGTTATTTTATGGTATGGATTTGTTACTTCCGAGAGCTTGTCGTATAGATGTGTTGGGGCAAATAAGTGTAAATGGAATTTGAGCTGCACTCTTACTAACTGTAGACGGTATGCGAGCAGCGGCGGATTCAGGGGCGGGGCGGGGGCCCCACTGGTTGATGGATCTTATAACAAAGTGAAAATTTCACACAAAAATGCATTATTTCTGCATGAAATTAAAAAAAAATATTGGGGGGTCGAGGGGCACAGGCCCACTCCTACCCTTCCGCCCAGCATTAGTGCAAAATTCTGGATGCGCCGTTGTAATCGTGTGTTATCGTGGCTGCTGTGACTACAGCTGAAGTCGATCACGGACCGGATGGTGAAGTCGTTGGACTTCGACATCAACGGTTTCTTCAGTGAGATCGACCGCAGCCTGGAAGCAAGTCGACTCGTGTTTCAACGACTTGACAGCGTCATCCTGTCACTCACTGAGGCCGACTGGCTGCGCATTGAAGCTAAGGTATAAGAAGTCTACACTATATGGGTTGAGGGCGTGGCATAGCGGTAACGCGTTGTATCTGATCAACAAAGCTGCTTTACACTGGGCTCGGTTAGTGTTTTGATGGGTGACTGTCTGTGGGCAAGTAAACCATTTCGGTATGTAACCAGCCGCCTAGGTCAACTCAGCCTTCCATCCCTCCGGGGTAGATAAATCGAGTACCGGGCTATCTGGCAGGGGTTAAGGCAGGGCGCGTTCACCTCTGTCGGGTGGCAGGTAACACTGTGTGATCCCGTACGTCACTCTGTTGGCCTACACACTTTCACTCTTTCCATCACTCGATCGTTTTTACCATCAGAAAATACAAAAGGCAATAATGGGTTAGGCATAAACAGCCAAGGCCATCACTCTTTTATTATGTTATGTTCTCGACGTACTGTACATATTAAGTTAACACCTGGTAACGATGCATGTGCTCAGGCCAACTCAGCCTCCTACTTTCCGTGGGAGGGGAAATGATTAGTAGCTTACGGGCTACGGGGTGAAGGCCTAGTGTGGCTGATTGGGGCGGTGGTATGCCTGCTAGCTGCAAACTGCGGGTCCACTTGTTCATTTACACGGGCAACGGATGGCCGCATAGTGCGCTGCAGTGTCATTAGCTCATGCCAAGCAGCTGCCAGTTCCGAGATTATCAAAGCGCTTTGGCCCCGAGTCCGTCTCATGTAAGAAGCAAGCATAGCAAGTGGACTTATACTTTAGGCATAGCCCTTTTGTGTGTTAGGCGATAGAGCGCGGTGACGTCGACTGTCCCATCTGTCTGATGCGACTGGACGGAGGCAGCAGCAGCAGTAACAGCGACTATCACCTCCAGGGCTTACCTGTCAGCAAGCGTACTCATCTTCATCAGTTCACCTGTGATTATTCGTTCAGCTGTGCACAGCCACACAGCGACCCACCACGACGTAGATGCCATGCTGGCACTAGACCTACCAGGCAAGCGGCCACCTTGAAGTATCCCGCCGCCAGTGATGGCGAAAGTACCAACAAGAAGCGCCAGCTGGTTCTGCTGTCATGCTCTCACCTTTTCCACGCCACCTGTCTCCGGGCAATGGAAGAGTTCACCCTGGAACGGGTGCAGCACGTATGTCCCGTCTGCCGGTCGAACTATCGCACCAAACTCATTAAAAATTTAACCGGCGACTTTTAGATAAAACCGCTTTGTTATAGCGCCGTCACCTAGCGCCCCGATTTTGAAAACTTCCTGAGAATTTTTGTAAGATATTCTATATTTTATTTTGCACAGTTGTGGGTTTCTTATTTACTAAAATTGCATCTTTTGTTCAGATGCATTTTTTTCTTCAGATTTTCCTAAGTTGAACTTACAAGGCCCTATAATTTGCTAGCAAAAAATCAAAAACCTGGTTAAAAATCAGACTGACAAAAATGTTCAGAAAGAAACAAACAAGTAAGGATGCACGATAAAGACATGGTAACTTGCCATCCCTGCTGATTCTAAACTACATCACCATGATAGTATTGCATTGCTTTCTATGTTCACATCTCTAATTGTTGGTGCAAATAGATATGGTGAAAAATTTGACTCAACCCTACAGAAGCAGAATTACTTTATCAAATCAAATCAATCAATAGATGAGGCATTGTATTGCACTATGTTTCTAAAATGGTTCTGGTAGTATTTGTGCGATATTAATAAACACTAATCTAAAGTTTTTCTCACGATTTGCCATACTGAATTAACTGATTTGCAACTAATCTTGTGTCATTTTGACTGTCTGCTTACACATTTAATACAAATGAACTACCAAAAACAGCTCGTTATGCAAAATCTTTTTAACCATATTGTTTGTCCTACGATTCGAACTCCGCGCCTACGATTCGAACTTCTGTTTTGACATATGGTGCGTTACAAATGCAGACTACTTACTTACTTACTTACTTGTCCAATTTTACTTGGGCCTAATTGCACATACACTGTTCTTACTTATTGCCAGTATTTTATGTTATAATCTAGCTTACGGCAGCAACACACAATAAAAATGTTTCATTCACAATATTCCAGCACATCGTTAATTTTACTAACTGCACACCTCTAGTAGAACAGATAAACAATGAGGAAACAACGAAGAAAAATGAGCATTTTCAACAGACTGACCATATCTCGGAAATGGTGAGAGATAGGGGCAAGATTACTATTAATCTAACAAGTGGCATACACCCTTTCAGACGAAATGATAATCATTGACCTTGGATGACCTTGAAGGTCACTGACAACCAGTACGATCAGCTATACTAGCGACAGCTGGGCTTCTTGGACAATCCTTTAAAGTGCTGAGAAGTTCCGCGGATCTACCGTTATATGAGAGTGTAGGCAACCAGACTGAGTTGAATGAATGCCGAAGTTATCTGTGTGGCAGTGGCTGCTATGAAGTGACTTGCAAAATCAAAAAGTTGGAAGTGGAAGGAGGACACATGCCCCAATGCCTCAATAGCTGGTGACGTCAGTGGATTCACACCAGTGACGTCATGGCAGAGGAGGGAGGAAAATGGGCATTTGTCCCTCCATAATTTTGGGCCATCAGAAAATTTTCAGCAAATCTTCTTCCTGTTAGAATCTTTTCTTCCACAAATGCCACATTTGGGGTTGAAACCCAACCCATTTGGGAGAAATTTAGCGGCAAAACTGAGCACCCATAATCTCCCCAGTCGGAAATTTGCGACTGTTTGTCAGCATTCTGTCGGAAATTTGCTGTTGTTCTTCCTTTCCAACTTATTTTTTAACCCATGACGCCAACGGATTCACATCACGACTGATCGCAGCAACTGACAGTCAATGAGATCTACTAGCGTTGGATCAGTCACTCGAGCATGCTTAGATTCAGCATCTGAATCGCCTCTGAGATGTACGGCTTCACGTTCACGTGCGTACTAACGGATACTACAAACGCTTTCTGCAGCAGCTCCAACGCATTCTCTACACAACACACAATCCACAGAATTAATTCACAGCAGCCGGTGGCTTTTAATAGGTTTCGAGTAACGTAACTTGCCCCAGAGTCAGCATCGCCCTCACATCTCCGCGACCTCCGGGTAAATGCTCATCTCCGTTTCTAAGGCCTTGAGCCGGCAGTTGAGAGCAAACCCAACTTGGCTATATGGGTGGTAAGCCACACCTCTCCCATATACTGCCGTTTGCCTTCCCGGCAGTGAGGCCGGTACCAAATTATACTGCTTGGTGACAGAGGCACACGTGTGTGAACAACTTGCCCAAGGTTGTTACCCGGCAGTGCACTGGGCTGAAGTCGAACTGGGGACCTCAGGGTCACCAGTTTGACACACTACCCCTATGCCACCAAGCCACATATGGCTCAGGATTCGAGTATTCTTGGTTAAACCCGGGTTTTCTAAAAAAGCCCCAATTTGGTATGATTTGGGGGTTTTCGATTATCAGAATAAGTGCTGCAAGACAACGTCCACCCGAAATGCTCACCATATCCGAAAATTTACAACTTCATACGTTTGAAAGTTTTAAAAACTTAGCCATGACAAAAATTACATCTAAGACTCAGGAACTTTCAAAGCCTGTATGGTAAGGAGTGCATGCAATAGATGACATTTGACTGAGAAATCTCATATGATAAGCAGCCTATCAGATTAAAGGGCAAGCTACAACAGATGAAAAAACAGAAAAAAAACCACTTGCTTGCCGGTAATACTCAGATAATACCCCCAAAGTAAACTCTGCCTTTTATTCTTCAGAGATAGACAAGTGGTGAAAACGTGCCTTGGTGGGGTGTATTCACCTGTGTCAGGTGTCAACTAATACTGTGTGATCCCATATGGCAGGTGATGCTCCGTAGCTCTGAGATGGGTGTGCATAATGAGCTAAGCACCTTTTACCTTATAACCATGTACAGTAAATAAATATGGTGTCATTATGTACAACAGGCATACAACAGTTTGTTAAAATATACCTTGTGAAAGAACGGTGAATTCGGCGAGGTTCTTTAACGCTGATTCGACAACGACGATGTTCGTTGAGTCAAGACACTGCAACATGGTGCCGTGAAACTGCTTCGCAAACCTAACCACAGTTCACACACGTTTGCCAACTAATTTCACACAATGCGCATCAGCCATTTTTTCACAGTTGTGCCATAATAAGCTAGAGACCTAGTTTACAAATGCTAATAAATCAAACTTATCTAAAACTTGGAAAAGATCAGACTTAACGAAAATGTGACGTAAGAACCTTACGAATAACTTCTGCACAACTAAGTTGCTGACTTAAGAGAAGACAAAATCTCAAGTAAACATTAAGACATTAAACATAAGTACACTTCCAACAAAAATGCAATGAATGCAGGTGTTGCCTAACAATAAAAAGTTTTCTTTGACAAGATTTTTCCCGGATATTTCCATGAATTTGTCAATTCCACGACAGCTGGCAAACTACCTGACATTTCTGGGTTTTCCTGACAAATTATGGCCTTGCAACTGAGACAAATAAAAGGCACTGTACTGGAAAATAAGTGGTAAACCATTAACAATATTGTCTCAGAATGGACTGACTAGCAAGAGTCAAGTCTCATATGATCCTACCTGGGGTTGTGCCTGATAAGCCGCATCATCATTGAGTGTGCTGGAGATCTGCAAGTTTCACTGCTGTGCTGAACTAACCGCTGCAGTGCCGGCTATAGTCATAAACATATAGACGCCAACAGTCAACACTACACTGTATCCCAAAAACGTCCCACATTGTGATTTTCTATATCTTTGCTAAATATTAACCGATTTTCAAAATTCTTTCACTGGTGCATTTTGTAGACAATTAGCAAAAAGGTGGTTATTGAATATCCCACCACACGTTAACTGTGTCGCTACACTACCTTGTGAAATATAAATGCAAGAAAAATAACAACAATAGACAGCAAGTGTGCTGGTGAACAAAATACACTTCCAACCAAAGATGCAATGAATGATCTGTACAATGCTACACTTTGGTAGATTTGTTTCACTGGATATTTGGCATATTTAATGATATGTTTGTTTCTGGCCTTTGTTGTTTAGGAAGCCTACCATTTCATCCACAGTGATCACATTCTCTTCAGTACGTGCGTGCTTCAGTGGGTCAGACTCATGCCTTTGGTCAGTGCTGCATGTTTCCCAAATCTCTGTTAGTAACATTCCCAGTCTTTCACTGTTACAGTTTATCTTCAAAAATCTTGTCAGTATTATCTAAAAACTGTATTTTTTTGAACCAGTACAAGTTCTTAACCAGAGCCTTGTCTCCAGTGCTAAATGGCACATTACATCACCGGTATATCGTCGGTGCATTAAAAATTATTATTTACGACAGTATCATCTGCTTTTCTTTACAAACATCAGAAATGTATGTAAAACTGAACATTATTTAATTTTTGTATGTAAACTAGTAAAAATTGTTTCAAAAGATGATATTTTTGCACAAGTATTATACAGTGATTTTAGTGATTTTTGAAAATTTATGTTTCACATGGTAGTGCGGCGTCATGGCAAAGATGAAAACAGAGCTCTAGGGGAAAAATTGGCCCCTAAATTTTAGCCCATGAGAAAATTTACTTCTTGTCAGAAGATGTGTTTCAAAAATACAAAAATTGGGGCAACACAAAATTAAGGATTAAAAATCCACCATTTTGAGGAAATATTTCGACGGCAAAATTATACTTCTGAGAACCCGCAATCTCCTCTGTCAGAAATTTGCAGCTGTCTCTACGAAAACTGCTAAGTCTTCCTGCCCTAACTTCTTCTGCTGTCACACAATAATGGCAAAAAATCTACGGTTGCACTCCAAAGTGTTGGAAAACGTTGACATGGCCATGGCACTTAGAATCTGGTCCAGTTGTTTTAGTTTTTAAATTACAAGATTTTAGATAACAGAGAAAGCAAGACAGACAGACAAACATATGGACGGAAGACAGACAAGCAAGACATATCATGTGGCCTGTCTATTAGGAGAACTGTTACTCAAAATCCATGCTGCGACCGTACCACAAAGTGTTCGAGGATGTCGACGTGGCACTTTGAGATCTGATCCAGTTCTTTGAGTCGGTCGCAGATCTCCGCCACACCAGCCGTGGCTCGGAGACCATGTACGATGTGAGCAGGGGGCGGTGGCGTCCACTGCTGCCCGGTCGATCGCGTCACGGATGACGTCATAGTTGTAGTCTGACTAGACGTTGCGTTATCCGCATCATCACCATTGTCTGGTGCTGAGTCGTTGCCATGAACAGGAAGCAGTAGACCGGCCAGCAGTGACCCGAGCACAGGTAGGTCCGGATGCTGCTGAGAAAACGTACTGTTCAACAAAGTACACACACCATGGGCTATGAAAAGGTATCGCGAGGTAGTGTAGAGACGCATTTATGGTGTGGTGGGACATATAGTGATCACATTATTGCAAATTGTCCGCAGAGTGGGTCAGTGAAAAAATTTTGAAAATCGGTCAATAACTGGTAAAAATACGAACAGAAGTAAAGTGGCACCTTTTTTGGCCCACCCTGTACAACACATCATGCTTGGCCTGCATGACTAGACGTTACGTATTAGCTTAGTAGCTAATACATCACGTAGTGGTTCTTTTTGTTAAAGTGGCCAAATTCGTCAAGTTAAGTGTCCCAAAAAGCAAACTTTCAACAACTGTTGTGGTAGTATTCTGCGCAAGCATAATTTAAGACGATTTACAAAAAAAATGTAAAAAAATATAAAAGATGTATGCAAACTAAGTTAATCAGTTAAGAAAGTTAATTACTTAGAAAGAACTTGAGGATTTTAAAAAGATCGGAAAAATTCATACAAAACTTTTTTTTATAAATTAGGCTCCATATATCTCCACAAAATCATCAAGCCGCTGAAAAATGAACAGTGAGTAATTAAGTAAGTAAGCAAGTAAGTAAAACGTCAATTGGACCATCACCAAAAACCACTAAGGACTTGAGGACAAGTTATCCCTTAGAACAACTTTTACATGCAATTTCTAGACCATCATAAAGAGAGCATACTTTAAACTTTTTTGACATTCTGTCAATAAACATAATAATGATAACTCCACACAATATTACAACACCCCTATTACTTTATCCCATGCAAATACAAAATTAGACACACGGCTAAGACAATCAGCATATAGCAATCTACAGCTACCGCCTATTGTAACTAAATGTTGTAAATGACTGCAATGGTCCTATAAGCTAACTATGGTAAAATGCACGCTCCGCTTACATGCAAGTCAGATTGTGGTCCCAAGGCCGTGCATATAAGTGGAGTCAACTGTACACACATTCAATTTGGACACTGCAACTGAAACAATCAGTATATAGCAATCTACAGCTCACTTGAGCAGTGGTATGTATTTGCTCAGAGCAATGGAACAGCGGTGTCGGTCGTGGTTGAGGTAGTTGTGAGCCAGCTGAAGAAATTTCACAAGAATGCCCGTAATATGTTTGCCGTTACGCCATCCATGAATCTACAGACGAACCATGCACACTGCACAATCGGTAAATGTTCCGAAACCAGAAATAAATCTAACAGACATAAATTACACACATTCAGTTCTGTTAACGTATTCCAAAGTTACTCCAAGTAAAGCCAGCACCTGAAACTTTAATTCACAGAAATTGTTGTGACAACAATTTTTACACATGAGCTGCCACTTCTGACATCTAACAAACAGCCAATGCAACAAAGCACTGATTATCAAATTAACAGACATGACAATTATGCCGGCAACTCATTCCCATATAAACCTACAACGACGAAACCCTCTCATATAAAAACTTTGGTAACCTTATTGCTAATACCCTCTAAATAAAATGACGTTAATAAATGTGCGACGAAAAGACATCTATTCTATAAAATCTGACAGTGATAGATTTGACGGTTATCACTTGTCCGTCACATAAATGCTCCAATGTCACAGATGCAACAATTCAGAAAAAGTCTGTTTTAGGAGAACCGGATGAACCTAAGTGAATGCAAAAATTGCCTTGAAAGCAATACTATCATCAGTACTAGAGTTAAAGGCAGTGAAATAACATACAAACAGCAAGTCGAAGTATGCATGCAGGAGGCTGTCAAAAGCCGCGGAATACTGAGCGTGAAAGATGCGCGGCTGCAGCAGGTCGACCAGACCCAGCACGTGTGTATAGAGCAGTATGTGATTGCGAGCACGAAGCTCCATCACGCTGAACTGTGCACGACCTTGAAGCAGTGCACTCAGCATCGGCAGCTGTCTGCAACAATCACAGACAACTACAACGTGTAGTGGTGGCAATGCTAGTGGCAATGGCAGTAGTAGTAGTGACAGTAATAGTAGTAGTACAAGGACAATCGGTGTAAATTGAGCACAACCTTGTACCAACGTCGTTAGCATTGGCAGTTATCTGTTAACAGACACACAGATACATTACAACGAGTAGCCATAGTAGTGCTAATGCTAGTAGTAATAGTAGTAGTGAAAGATTAAAGGTGGTGTTATAGCTCTTAATGGAAACCCATGTCAGAGAGCTACGAAGCGTCACCTGCCATATGGGATCCTACAGCGTTACCTGCCACCCAACACACGTGAACGTGCCCTGCCTTAACCCCAGCCAGATAGACTGGTACTCGATTTACCTACCCCTGAGGGACGGAAGGCTGAGTTGACCTAGGTAACTAGTTACATACCAAGATGGTTTACTTGCCCGCAGGCAGTCACCCATCCAAGTACTAACCTGGCCCAGCATACGGCAACTTCGTTGATCGAATCAAATGTGTTACTGCTAAGCCACGCCACCAACCCAGTAGTAGTAGTAGTAGTAGTAATGGTAGTGGTGGACTGGTGGTAGTAGAAGCTCAGTGACAGTAAACTAAAGTCAACAGTCCAACACAGATGCATCAAGCAACTAGAGCTGTAAAAGCATGACTTTTTTCAACGTGTTAATACATGCGTTAATTTCTTCATCTGGAATGCCAACACCAGCCACACACTATGTATCATGACATTGACCATATCTGTCCATAAACACGTATTAATAATCCAGACACAAATTACTGACGAAATGTTTTATTTATTTATTTATTTTATGAGATATGACCTGCTACAAGGTACCCATTCATGCACAGTCAATCATCTAAGTTAAGATGCTGCATAATACACAATTATTTATTTGTACAAGAAATCTGAGCTAATGCTCATGATACGCGTGAGCGCCTATAGCAGTTCCTGTTTACAGGTAATATTGGTCTATCTCTATCCATTTCATCGCAATTCACTCTTTTGCAGCGAAAAATTGCCAAAAATCACAAAAAACCCCTATTTTAGGGTTCAAGATCACTCAAGGTCATCGATGGTGACATTCCTAAGAAGCTCGTCGCTAGTGCTTGTTATGGTAAGCAGCATGTCTATGCCTATCTGCAACCATTTTCATGCTAGACGAGCCAATAGCAGTAGAATAACGCCTTTTTAAGGGGGTGCCCCTCTTTCGCCCCCTCGTTCAAGGGACCCCCTTCACCCAGTGGCATAAAATTTTGTCACAAAATACTAGAGACTCTATGCTATCATATGATGAAAACCGAAAGTCTCTATCTCGCCTGGTCTTGGAATGATACTGGGTCATGACACCAGGACGGACAGACAGACAAACGAACAGACAAACAGACAGAATTACCATAGCTAATACGCACTGTGCTAGCTCTCGCGCATAAATATGCCTGAGCATTCATGACAGTGCAACAGTTTAATACTAAACAACAGAAATGACCTGAGAATCAGCAGTGGGTGTTCGCTGGCCAGTTTCCGACATGCCACGTTGGCGTCTTGCATTTTGTCTTCCACCGTCTTGCCCGATGCGGCGCCGCCCAGCGCAGTGACAATTCGATGAGACACAACATCCATCTGAAAAAAGAAACAACATAATAAAACTTTCATAGTTAAAATCTCTTTAGAAAAACAAAGCCACTATAAACGGCTCAATTATATTCTTGAATCTGTAAAAATAACAGACTATTACACTACTGCAGGCCTCAAACACTATGAAAGTAATTTTGAGAATCCGAAACTGTCAACATTAAATACATGTTAGGCAATTTTCAACTTAGCTGATTCAATAAGTGAATGAAAGTAAAGTTATAAACAAATAACAAAATTCATATTTATATCGATTTTTATAACTCACAAACAAGTAGAGAATTGGTCTACAATGATACAGTTTACAACAGTCAACGTCATACAAGAAACACTTCACTGATCTGGGCAATATCGATGATAATAAACTCTAAAAACGTAACCAAAAAGTCCATATTGACCTGCGTTGGTTGTGTCGGAATGCTGGCCGAGAGATCACAGTCGATGTTTCTAGTGGCTGAAGCAACAGTTTGTGGCACCCATAGATACATGTCAAGTAGAAGACAATGACACAGACCATTGTCATCCCTACAGAACACAAAGCATTCGTCAACTTTGTGATGTCTTTAGGACCAGCATATAAACAAATGGCAAACCCAAATCAAAAAACTACATAAATCTTACGGCAAAAACTTTTTTTGATCTTATTTTCATTTTTTGTAATGTTTTTTGCACTCACAGAATACAGCTGAATGTAAAAGTCAAGACATAAATAAGAGTTTTACAAAAATAGACTTAACAATTATCACTTAGATGTCTCTTGAATGCTCTGAAGCTAGATGTTAAAAAATCAAACATATGACATGACATAGTCTTCAGTCTTCATAGAAACCCATCATAGAACTAAAGAGTTTCACATGGGATTACACAGCGTACATGCCTGTAGACAGGCCGGCACTTGATTTACCTACTGTGGAAGGATAGAAGGCTGAGTTGACCTGCGTGGTTGGGTATACCAAGATGGTTTAACTGTCTATCCATCCAAGTAGTAACAACTGGAAATCAAACCCACAACCTCTTGATTACAAGTCTAACATTCCACACGCATAGTTAAGCCATCAAGGCGATCAAAAAATCCTGCTCAAACTGTTCCCAAAAACTCCCACTTTTATGGAACCCAGCATAACTCTGTAAAAACTGATAACATGAACAAAAACAGAACTAGCAGTGGTAACAAGCAGTTGTTGCTCCTCAGGTGCAAAATATACAAGAAGCTCAGCCGTCACTAAAATAGCCGACCGTACTGGTTGTCACTGACCTTTTAAGGTCATCCAAGGTCAATAATTTTCATATGATCTGAAAGGACACATGCCACTTCCTATTAGTTATCAATAGCAACCTAAGTCCTATCTCGTAACATTTAGCCACAATATATCTGTGATCAATGAACAAAAAGACAACAGATGCTATACCATAAGCTCGACCATTACTTAAGTAATGTCGGCTAAGATCCAAGAACAGAACTTACTGTTTCTGAGCAAGCTGTTCCACAAGGAAATCAATGACAGTGCTAATTAGACTGGGATTTCCCCGACAGCAGGCTCGCAGCACGTCCATTCGCTGACCAATCAGACGCACAGCATCCTCTAGTAAGCTGGTACCACGTGCTTCCGACAACATGTAGCGTACGACCGTTACAATCTGCTCTGATGATAGGCCAAGTACGTCTTCCGGCTCATAATTCTGTAAAACAACCCAGCAAATTAATTTTCCAAGCACATCAGCATCGTGGGTTAAAAGAGCTAGAGAAAGAAAGTTGCAAATTTCTAACACAAGAGATTATGAGTGCTCAAAATCAACTTTGCCCCTAGATTCCCTCAAAATGTTAGCTTTCTATTTCCAGCCCCAAAGTTTGTACTTTGGAAGAAAATTATCTGACAACCAGAAAATTTTCTGATTGGCTAAAATTCTGTCCCAATCCCCAACTGTCAATACACTGTCCACTGCAAGCTACTCAGAATTTGGCCATGCCTCCAAATATTTTCTCAATGTGGAACCTCTGGGGATCCAAAACAAGAGTTTACCATGGCTCAACTAAAAACATCAAAGATTCACCACTAATGAATGATGAATATCAACGAGTATAAACTAGGCAAGCTATGATATTATTACAAACATTGTGTAAAAACTTTATGACCTTAAATAACGCACAAAGTTTCAGAACCCGTTTTCATAAGAAAAACATAACTGCAAAAGACCTTCGGCAGTTTGCGATCCCGGCCTTGCCACAATCTCGGCAACCGAACACACGCCAACAGGAAATTCAGAACGATCGAAGCATCATACTTGTCGATGCAGGTACGAGACTCAAGAAGTAGAACAAGAGTGGCGCGAACGTTTGCCCAGCTGCTCTGATGCGCCAGAAGATCAAGTAAGTAGGAACCGTTGCGTGGTGGTGACCTCCGGGTTGTGACCCGACCCACATCGGGTGAACGGCGGCGGCCAAACAGCAGACTGAGCTGAGACTGCAGTGAGGCGGGGGAACTGCCAACAATCTCGGGACAAAGAAGTTCAAGCCAGTCCACCAAAAGCCCCACGCACGGTGACGAAATCCTACACATCACCAGTTGTAGCATAAACTAACCGTCATCCAACTGCACTGGCAATCTTTTTATCAAATGCAAGTTAAAAAATACAGCACATGAAATGAAAATACAGTCTTTTATAGGACACACGTGTGCTTACACATTCAACCTGTATACCAGTTTTCTTCTGTTCAATCAAGTGAAAATGCCTAAACAAAAAACAACATGTCAACAAGACTTATTTATAGTTTAAATTCCTAGCTGACCACATTATCACACAGTCCGTAGTCAACCAAAAATTTTTAAAAACCTGTATCTAGCGGCAGAAATCAAAATTTATTCGTGGAGAACAAATATTGGAGTATTGCAGAAAGTATTGCAATACTTTTCCCACCAAGTATTGCTACTGCTATTGCAATATTTTAGCCAGTATTGCTAACAACACTAAAAAGCACATATATTGAGTTCAGATGATGTGTCACAGCAAAATGGCTGTTTTACCGATAAGATAATGCAGTAAGAAAACAATAGCGAGAGAATAAAAAAAAATCAACATCGCTGGACCAAAAATGTGAAAGCAAAATGGCAGTATCAGAAACATGACAATAAAGAATTTCTAAAGCTGAGTATGATAGTGACTCGAAAAAATTCCAACATCAATGATAAAAACCCTGTCTGTTTACAGCACATTAAACCACAATCTGCAAACACAGCTGATCATATGATCAGGGTTGAGAGATCTGGGCGGAAAATCAAAAAAACTGTTCAGGTTTTTTTGGCTAAACCCACCTAAAATCCTGCTAAAACCAACCCCAAACTTAATCCAATTTTAGTTTCTTGTTCCACTAATAATGAAATACTTTACTGTGTGTAAGTTTTTGAAACATTTAAACCTAGAAATCTGCATGTAAATATTGCTAAAATTTATGCAATGGTGAGCAAACTCGTATGAATAAACCAACTAAAAACCCATAGAAATCGATAAAACTCATCAAGCTGGGCTTTTATTACAAAAAAAACCCCAGAAACCTGGTTTAATCAAAAAAACCCAAACTGGAAACACCCAATAAAACTCGATGGGTTGGGCTTTTTTAAAAACCCTGTTCTTTGCAACCCTGTATAACACACCTGGTCTCATCATCGCTATTAGTGATTGCCTTTCGAATGACATCAATGACATCTTCGACCTCATCGCCGTGGACATCAGTCAAACAAGCATTAATCTTTTCTTCAGTATCATCAACTATGCCCAGAGTCTTCCTTGCCTTCGCTGCTGCCGTAGCAAATAAACACCAGAATTATCATTAATAGCTTAATCGTACTCAATCTGCACATTATGGTACAACACATGTACAATCATAAAACTAGATGGTGGTTATGACTCCGTCGACTATTTTATGCCTCCGCCAACATGTGAAAAGAAGCTAGCTAGGCCCCTATCGCAGAGAGTGGGTAAACATTAGCCAACTAACCATCATTGTTAGTGGACCAAAGTTCACCGAAATTTTCTTGTTCGATGTGGTCGAGACTTGTTGTTGCTCAAAGTCCACATACGCACACATGCACAATCACTCCGGAAACGTAATGCCTCTGACCACTTCGTTGGCGGAGCATGAAAATGTAAACTGGCCCCCAAGTCAGCATTGCCCTCACAGCCCTGCAACTTTAAGGTCAGTGCTGTTCAGAGATGTGTGGACTGCGGAGCGTCAGTTAGTCCGCGGATCCAGATCCGCAGGATTTTTTGCAGACGCGGACAAACGCAGATCATGTTGCATGATGAAGATCGTGTTTTGTGACGAGTGTATTTTTTCCTAATAAAATTTAAAAACAGAAGTGGTGTGTGTTAATACGTGCGTAGCACGGTAGCACTAGTACCGGCAAATTGTAATCTGCTATAGGCCTAAGCGCATAGTGGCCTACCTTACCTATTAATGACTAGAGGAAGGCCTATTCAGTGCATCACAGATCCAATATTTCTCTCTTGTTGCGGATGCGGACTGACAGCAGATCCTTGGTCAAAATCTGCGGACTGACGCAGACTCAAAAATTTCAGGATTCGCACATCTCTGGTGCTGTGACTGCTCATTCCAGTTTCTAAGGCCCTGAGCCGGCAGTGGGTGCAAACACAACTCAGTCATATATGGGTCGTAAGCCACACCTCTCCCAAATAGTGCCATTACTTTCCCAGTAGTGAAGCCAGTACCAAATTATACACTGTGAACCATAAAAAAGTGGAACCATTTTATTTTTGTAATAACTTTGTCAAATATCAACACACTTGGATAATATTTGGCACACGTGTAGCGTAGACAATCCTGAACTAGCTTATGTGCAAATCACATGTCAAACTTATTTGCTGCTC